>Ga0302271_10000104_pt1 | contig 70759 bp, 53 predicted proteins | sample III_Bog_N1_1_FD_198767 | JGI IMG/M metagenome (GOLD analysis project Ga0302271, IMG submission 198767) | Peat permafrost microbial communities from Stordalen Mire near Abisko, Sweden - III_Bog_N1_1 | ecosystem: Environmental > Terrestrial > Soil > Wetlands > Peat | place: Sweden: Abisko...
ATCGGAAACATCTCCACATCAAATGCGTTTAGAAGCGTAAATTACAAATAAATGCAAAATAAAAGATATTTAGAAATAAATAATAACTGGGAGGTTTTCTGATAATTCTTTGTGCGTATTTCCTCATTAGCGTTAGGAAAAGGCTGTTAAATTGAGCATCCAACCTAGATTCCCTGTTTTGGGTGGCTGGAAAAGCGCTTGGTCACTTGGGTACAATCTCAATACGACTCGATATTTGAGCACTGATGGATAGGGATAATTTGAACTGAAACAGCTGTTTTCTATTCCATTTGATGATCTCTTGGCGGAGGAGTATGAACTCAGAGTGATATTGCCTGAAGGAGCAACTGATATCAAAGCAGATCTACCATTCCCTGTGGATGACTAGCACATGGAGTCGACGTATTCATATTTAGACACAAATGGCAGTCCTACACTGGTGATTAAGAAGAAGAATGTCATTGATTTTCACAATCAGTATTTCTACGTAAGAGAAAATTAAATTGGAAGATATTGATGTCTTGTCCTAATGAGAACACAATTAAAATATTTTGTATTTTTGAAACAGGTTCACTATAAATTGAGCACAATTAATGCAATTAAGAAACCTTTGATGATTATGGGTGCTTTCTTAGCTTTCTTCCTTGGGCTTATTGTATTGAATAGAATGAGCTTGAAGAGCTTAAGATCAGAGGCAAAGTGAAAGAGAACAAGATAGTTTCAAGTCAAAAATATATGTGTGTGAAATAATAGATAATTTAGAATACATGACAATCACTTTGAAGTGAAGTGATTAATGGGAAAAGCATTATCTGATTGAATGAACAAAACAAAGCTTTGTTATTCAGAAAATGGATGTGTTGTTGTTAATATGGTAATTGGAAAGAGTGAAATTCTGAATGAGACACAGGTAAACTGTTATTGAGAAAAGAGTAAAAAAATATTTAAATTCAAAGAAGATTGTGCTAATTGGCGGAAGATTTCTAGAATATTAAGTATTTGTCAGTGCAAAGAGGATATAGAGGGAAATTTATATAAAATGTTTGGGAAGGACACAGAAAAATAGAGGGGGTTTTGTATGGAAAAGTGAAGAAAATCAGGAGAAGCTGAATGGATAAAAAGATAATGAGAAAAGAGAACATCTGAGAAATAAAAGATATTATGATTTTGAAAAATTGTTTCTCTGTCATTTTTGTCTGTTTTATTCTTTCTTTTCCCAAGGGCTAAAGGATGGATATGAGAAGATCTTGAAAACTGAGGATTGCTCGCCTTTTTCTACGAAAAATCAAAAAAAAGATAAATAAATAATAGATACCAAAAAAATAGATCCTTATTTACTTTAATGTCAGCGGCTGATTCGACAGTAGTTCACGATAAACCTGAACACCCAGAAGTCGGTGGGTAAGAACCTACTAAAAAGGTTAAGGAATCTAATAACGCTCTAGATTAGCTCAAGGAGTTCACTACTGTCGTTGCTGACACAGGTGATTTTAAACTCATTGCGTAGTATTCCCCTGAAGATGCAACAACTAATCCTTCGTTGATTCTCCAGGCAGCGAACCTACCTGAATATGAGAAACTCATCGATGAAGCAGTTGCTTGGGGAAAGGCTCATCACAAGGAATTCAGTGCTACCCCGAAATCTAGGACTTCAGCTAGAAAAAGCAAGAAGAAAGATGAAGAGGAAACGAAGGATAAAGTGGAAGAAGAAGCTGCTGTTTAGTTGGATTTTTCTGCGTTACCTGAAGACGAAAAAGCAGCTTTAGTGAGTTTGATTGTGGATAAAGTCTGTGTGAGTTTTGGATCTGAAATTCTTAAGGTTGTCCCTGGATTAGTATCCACAGAAGTTGATGCTCATCTCTCCTTCGATGAGCATACCGCGATTTTAAAAAGAGGAATACAACAAGAGATGTACATCGTAAGCAATTCTTGAGCTATCCAAGAGGCTCACAATACTTTAAATATCCATTATAACTGCAAAGATTGGTTTAAGTTAAAATATTGTATCTTCATTCTTCTTTATCTTGGTTTGCTTCCTTCCTAACTCTTAAAAAAAGCTCAACACAACTTTGGAGAATACTTCTACTAGGAGCTAGGCATTAGTAGAGAGCTTATTCTCATTAAAATAGACTCTATGTGATTAGGGATTAAAGCAGCTAAAACTCACAAAAAAGGAACAAAAGATCAACTTCAATATGACATAGATTTTCATAAATACCATAGCAGTCGCTTGTGATGAATCAATCTGGAGTGTATTCGATCTCTCCTTTCGTTCATCGAATTCTGGACTACAACAAATTTGAATTTCCAACAACTGATTCCTCTAGCAATAAACATTCCAGTGTTGCCATTGTCAAGATATCCTCTACAAGCAGTACAAGAGATTCAGAAACATTTTCTATGATAATGATAGAACGGGCAACAAGTAGAATTTTCCATTTAAACAAAGGTTCAAATGCTCCAAATTTTAAAGATATCAAAATGTATTTATCTCCAAAAACAGGCGTTCAGATGGATGCAAAAGCAGTAAAATATTGCTGTTTATTATCTCATTTTACATGTGTTTAGTAGTAAGTAACTGAAGAGATATCTTCAAACAGAAAAATAACAACCAACTTTTAGTAACTTTCCATAACTGCCCAAAACTCATTCGTATGTTCTTTTCATTTTAAATCTGGTGAAATTATGCCACTTAATCATATCAGCAAGTTAGAAACGCACACGCACACGCATATTTTGGTATCAACTAGCAGCCTCTCAGAGATTAAGATTCGCATCAGAGATTTCGAGATCCTCAGGGTTGTCATCCTGTAAAAATTATTCAATATGTAAAAACAACAGGGTTTTAAAGAAAAAAGAGGAATAATAACTAAGGTATTTCTCAGTAATCTTCATATTTTTATTTTTGAATCATTTATGCTATTTTACAACTAAATCTTGCGAAAGATTAGCCTCATCTTCGTCGTCCTCATCAGCAATATCAAATGCCTCATCGTAGCTTCAAATCAAAAACAACAACAACAATCAATAACTTACCAAAATAATTATAAATGCATCTTAATCTATTTTTCTTGTGTTTTCTTGGTGTGTTAAAAAGCAACAGCAACTCCCTTTGAATCATTCTCTATCTCTCTATCCTTATTTATTCTTTCAATTCTTTCTTTGTTTCTTTTCTCTCTTACGTAGCATCTTTGACTTGCTTTTTCGGAGCTGCTTTCATTTAGAACTACTTTCCTTTCTCTTCTGATTTATTTTCTTCTTTGTTATCCTCAAATTCATCTGCATACTCATCCTCTATTTCCTTCTTCTCCACCTTAATTTCCTTCCCCTTGTTATCGCTACTTGCATTAATCCCATTCTTATTCTCCTTCTCCCCTTTTTAAGCTAAATGCAATTCTTTCTTAATCCTTTGTTCTTCCAATATCTTCTTGCCTTCCTCCTTGCTCAGCTATCGTTCTTACTTTCTCTTATATGACTATTAGATTCTACTCGCAGCCGCAGCTTCTTCATCTTTATCTTATTTTGCATCGTTTTTCTAACTTTTTTAACCACCATCTTCTTTCAATTTCTATAACTTCACCTATTCTTCTTGTTATTCTTTTGCTTCTTGTTACTACTTCTTAATCAATTCTTACTACTTCTCCTCTTCATATTACTTTTTCTTTAGTTTCTATTCTTCTAAGATCAACTACCCTTACTTCTTCTATTCCACATTTTGTTACCTCAACTTGAACTTATTCTATATTTTCATTGTAGCAGCTTCTAGTTCTCTTTATTCTTATTCCTCTTATTCTTTCCTTTACTGCTCCTTCTTTTTATCTTCTTCATACTTCGCTTTCATTTCTAAATGCTACTATTTCTTCTACCTCTATTCTTCCAATATCAACTACCCTTCTTTCTTTTATTGTTCGCTAAGTATCTTTTTCTTGTACGATTCCTAAATCTTCGCTGCTGCAGCTTCTTTGTCTAATTACTCTTATGTTTTCTTGATGTCAATATCAGCTTGCTTCTTCGCTGCATCCTTAGGCGGTTAATTCTCAGGGATAACGTCTAACTTTTGTTATCTTGCTGCTAATTTTTTTCTATGATTCTTTTAGATTAATATCGCCGCTTGTGTTAACTCCTTGTCCTCTTGTTACTGCACTGAGTCTGGTTAAGCTTGATCGAAATCTTCTTCATAGATGTCTTCTTAATCTTTTTATTGTTGCTATAATTTAGCTGATTTCTCTTTTGCTTTCATTGATTCTATTTCTAAATCGTGCTCTTTTTGTAACCTCTTTTATCTTTCCAACTCTTCTCGTTTCAGCTTCTCTTACCGATCTTGCTCTTCTCTTCTTTACTTTTCTTATCTCTCCAACTCTTCTCGTTTCAGCTTCTCTTTCTTCTCTTGCTCTTCTCTCTTCAATTTCTCTTACTTCTCCTACTCCTCTCGTTTTAGCTTATCTTACTTCTCTTGATCTTCCCTTCTTTCCTTTTCTTTCCTTTCCATCTCGTCTTTCTTTATTTTCTCTTACTTCTCTTACTCTTCCTTATCATGTTTAATCTTCTCTTATCTCTCCTATTCTTTTCTCTTCTCTTTCTCTTTCTCCTACCTCTCAATCTCATCTTTTTTCTCCTTCTCTTATCTCTCCAGCTCTTCTCTCTTCTCCCTCTCTCTTTTCTCTTATTTTGCCTTCCTTTTCTTTTCCTTATCTTCCTCTTCTTTTCTAATCCTCTCATTCTCAATATCCTACTTAATCTTCCTTTCCAACTCCTCCTCTTCTTCTCTTTTCTTCTTGTTTTCTCTATCTTTCTTTTCCTATTCTTCTTTCTTCCTTCTAATCTATTCCTCTTCCTATTTCTACCTTTTCAACTCCTCCTCTTCTTTAACTCTTTTCTCCTCATCTTCCATTCTCTTCCTCTCTTACTCTTCTTCTAATTTCTTCTTCCTCACTGCGCTCTACTACTCTTACTCCTATTTCTATTTAATCAACTTCGAATACACTTACTTCTAAGAATTATTCCCTATTTCTTACTGAATCGCTTCTTATTATTTCACATCAACCTTCTTCTTTTCTTCAACACTCTACTACTAGCCTACCTTCTAACTCTTATTCTCCTCAATCGTCTTATTCTTCTTCTTTGGTTTACTTTCATCCTTAGCAACACTATCCTTGACCTCATTCTTGAGTGGCCTAGTTTTCTCATCTTCATCTTTGCCCTACCCCTTCTTATCTTTGTCCCTAAATTTCAATTTTCAACAATCAATTAGTCAAAAACATTATTTACCCTCCCCCTTATCTCTCCTTACTTCTCCCCATCCTTCTCATGCACTTCAGGTTAATGCTCCTCAAAGTCTTAATCATCATAGCTATCCTCATGATCATTTTCCTCAATCGTTGCTGTTTTATTCTTCGCCTTCTAACTCTCTAAGAAATGCTCAAATAAATCTACCACACTCAAACTTGTTAGACTATCGCCAGCTCTACCGAATAAATACGCAATAATCACATCCATAGCTTCTTAGGATATGACAATCACGAGCTGCTAGAACACTGCATCTATCTCCTTAAGACTTACATGCTCCCCATCAGCTGATATTTCCAGCAACGCCTTCTTAATCGTGTCGCCTTTTGAGCTGAGAATCTCAAATATTTCACTTTCTAAAACTGCTGATTTCGCATAGATATGCGTCAAATCATACGATTATATGATGTTCAAAAATGCTTCCTTTATCACATTCACATCACACGATTTGTTTGGATTGATAGGCACTTACTCCTCTTCTAAATCCGCTTCCATCAAATATCTCGCTAGATTCGAGCGATCCTTCTCAGATGCAACAACAAATGGCTCACTGAAGCAAAAATAACACACAAATAATCAAATCTCACGAACTAAAAAACTTATTTTGAAAATGAAAAACGTACTTGGAGAGAATCTAGACAATATCATTGTATGTTGCAACGCCCTTCGCACGTAAGTTCTCAGGGATAATGTACTATTGTACACAAAAAAAGGAAAATAAAGAAGGGAATCAAGAAATAATAACTTCATTAAGCTCTGACTAACTTATCTAATTATTTTTCATTAAAATGCATTACTTCTCTGATCTCAGGCTAGTTGATTCCTTTATTGAAGAGTCGAAATCTCATCATATATGCAGCATCAGAAATCGTCTCCAGTTGCACTCGCTTTTAGAATTACACGCTTGTAAGTGATCCCAGACTTCGTTTAGTTGATCCAAATCCTTTGCTGCTTGTTCCAACTTTTAACCCTCGTGTTTAGCTGTGAAAAATCAATAAATATCTCAATCGAAAAGTCTTATTAGACGACAATCAATCCAAAAATACCCAGCCGAATGACTTGGTGATGTCCCTGTGCTCTACATAATCTATGATTGCATCTACTTCTTCTGCGATTATGACTCTTGTCTCACCTTAAACAACTCTTATTCTTTACTTTGAAGTGCCTTCTTAGCATCTTGCAGCTGTTTCTAAGCAATCTTCAAATCCTTGCTGTTATTCTGCAGAATGTTCTCCAAAGCCTAATTCTTCTATTCTAATATCCTTGCATTCGCTGAATGCAATTCAGTCTGCCGTTTAGCAGATTCAACGATGTTCTTTAACGCAGTGCACCTATCTTCAAGCTCAGATACTCTCTGCTGCTGTCCATTTCTACTCTAATTCTCTTGCACCACCACATCCAGCAGATTCTTTATTTTCATCGATTCTTCTTCTAACACCTTATTCTCAATCTGCAACTCTTAGAATGCGGTGTATTTGACGTTCTTCTTCATAGCGTCAATCTCAGATGTCTTGAACTGCACTTCCTCTTGCAATTCTTTGACTTGTTTCTTCAAATTCACATACAAGAAGCTCTCTCCACTTCCACCACCACCGCCTTAACGAGTGGAAGAATTCACAGCACGACCGTTGTGATGCAGTTCTTCGATGATTTTTTCGTATTTTAAGAGTTATTTCTCCATGTGTTGATTCTTCGTACGGAAGCTTGCAACTTCCGCACGAGTCTCGTTGATTGTCTGCTTAGCACTCAATAGCTCCTCAAATAGTTTCTCCTGTGGAAAGAAATAACAACAAATCATGTAAATTTAGGTTGTCACAGTATATTGACTAGTTTGACTAATTTATGCCTTTTGTTACCTTATCATAAGCTGCATAGTTTGATTTAAAAATGTCCGCCTCTTACTTGATTGGTTACTATATACTCCTTCTAATATTTCAAACAAGCACATGAGAGAAAAAAAGCAAATAGGAACATCTCTCTCATTTGTGAATTAACTTTATGTAAAAATCTATCATTTATCAATTCTTTTACCCATTCTGATAGGGATTGCGAGCCCCTCCATGTCCAGTAACTGGTCTAGATTGACTCACAGGAGTATAGAAATTGTTCTAGAGAATAACTCTTTATCCTTATTTTTGTTAGGCACCCTTGTTTTTGTGACTGCAGAAAAACAGAACAAAATAGTTGGCAAATAGTCAGAAAAAAGCCAAATCAAATGCTCATTCTTCTATTTCGTAATTTACATGACAAAATTTTTAGCTGAAAAGTCTCTCATTGGATTTCTCTTTGTATCTTCGCTATCCTAGTATTGCTGCTATGATCCATCGTCTGCTTCTTGATTCCTTGCTTTGCTTTCCTAGTTTAAACAACCACAGTCAAGATACATCCCAAATGTAGGAGAAATATAAATTCTACATAACTAGAAACGTCAAATCCAGGCACTGAATGGCTAGAATTAGCTCTATGTTCGCCTTAGTTTGACTTCATATGATTTGATTCTCCTTTATTTTTGTTTGATTACCACTGTGTGTTTGTAACTTTTTTTGTTTTCAAACTTGCAAGTTTCAATTAGCAATCCAAACAGTCTGTAGGTCACCAGGGAATTAATTATCAAACAGAGAAGGGAGGGGAAAACACTTTGTTCAGGAAAGTGAATTACAATAGTAGCAAATACAAACAATTTGTGATGCTCTCAAAAATAATTTATATTAGCCTCCAATTACATGAATAAACTAGTACATTAAAAAAATATGGTTGTTTTTTTTCAGTTTATTTGTGTAAAATATCTTCAGAGCAAGATTTACAAAACAAGCTTTAATTCGAAATAAATCTCACAGGCAGCATTTTCAAGAATAATGGAAAGCAATAACAGCATCGTAAGTATTTATTATTTCAATTATTTCCTTTTAATAGCCCACATATTTGATCATTTCCAGTTCTTATCCCCCCCTCCTCTCAACATATATTATTCTTCTAATTCTTCACAATCCAAAAAACAACCCGAAATTCTGTTTGACTGCTAATTCATATTCTGTAACTAAACTGCTTATCAGTTCACTAGCAGATTGCTCCTTCACAAGATCGACACCTTGTCCACTCCAGAGATTCTAATATTCTGTCAAGGAGTTCTTGAAAGCATGCCCTCGGAGTTCCTTTGTCAAGGCGTTCTAAATTGGATACGGCTCAATGTGACTGTTTTGCAAGCCTTTAATAAGACTGTTGTTGACTCCTCTCGCTTTTTTACCAGATATAGCTGCAGTTACCAAGGTATCTTCAGGTTTAGCTGCTAATAATGCTTGTTTAGTCGCTTTTGATGACCCAGATTCGTGTGTCAAAATGAAAGCTGTGCCAATTTAAACCGCACTTGCTCCAAGAACTTTAGCAGCTAGTATCGCTCGACCAGTAGATATACCCCCTGATGCAATGTATGGAATGGAGAGTTACAACTGTGCAGCTTAAAGCAAAGGTAAAAGTGCAATTTCATCTGATTAGGCAGAGGATGTTGAAAATGAGCCTCGATGCCCACCTGCTTCGATTCCTTGTAGAACTACAGCTTTCACTCCTGCTTTCTCGAGAACCAACGCTTCAGTAATGCTACAAGCTGTTCCGATTGTGAGGACATTATTAGCATGTAAAGTATTCAGTTATTCAGCAGATGGTACTCCAAACGTGAAGCTGATTATCTTGACACCGTACTTCACAATTAAGGATATTTTCTGATCAACTTCTTCATCAACTGCTACTGTCACAGCAGGATCTTTCTTAGGTAGTCCAATGGCATTCTCAAGTTCTACGATCTCAGGTGACTTTTTTACAACAGTGGGAAGGACCACAGCAGATAAGAAGATATTCACTCCGAAGGGTTTATCTGTTAGTTTCTAAACTGCAAGAATTTATGATTCCAAGGCGGCAGCTGAGAGATACCCTGAAGCAAGGAAGCCAATTCCTCCAGCGTTGCTGACGGCACTGACAAGAGCAGGAGACGATGGACCACCTGCCATAGGGGCTTGAATGATTGGATATTTAACCCCTAGACTGGAGAATAGATGATTACTCATAGTTAGATTTGGAGAAAAAAAGTAGTTTAATTTCTGTTCGGAGTATTCTCTTTTGGATTATTTATTATTTTATGATTGGGAGTTAGTCTGGTTGTGTTCTGTGGATTTTATGCGCAGAATCAGAAGAATTCTGGAATACTTCTAGCAAAATTCCAAGAGAAGATTCTAATTGGTAAATAAGAAAAAAAGCTGCAATTTTATACTGAAAAATAATTTGAGTAAGAAGAAAATGATGAATTAAGATGATAATCAGAGTAAATGCGTAATTCTTAGGATTAAAGCTGCAAATTAAGATTTTGGTGCGTTTTGAAATAGTCTACTGACGCATTGAAATGCAAACATGAAATTGTAAAAGTTGAAGGGACCAAAAACAAACAAAAAAAGGAAAATATTTAATATTTTTTAGTTTGAATAAAGGGTAGTTGTAGTATTATTGAAATTGTTTTTGAAAATCCTATTTTAGTTCTTTGTGTTTAGCTGATTGGATTCAATTCATTTCTCTGAATTCTGCTAGGAAATAAATGTTGATTGATTAATTTTGATATCAAAACAACAGGATTTGAAGTTAGTTATTTAATTGAACTAATGGACTAAGAAAGCAGCTTAGTAAGATAATTGAGTGACTGGGGGGGGGGGGATTAAATTATATTGTCAAGTCGTCGTTTTATTTTTTTTCAGCTGGAACTAGAGAGAAAGATCGCTGTATTCTCTTCTTTCAATCTCATATTAGCAAGAACTCTTGAAATCATGGAACATCCAGTAAGATTATGAGGTTTCGTTTATGCAATCTTAAGGGGTTTTGCGGTGATTCTAACTTGGGAATATCTGCCATTTTAGGGATTGTGAGATCCTTTTTGAACATATAAAAATAACGATTCTTTTTTTGAAATAGCAGCTGGACAGTTTGAATTTAGAAAACTTCAACTAATCGGCTTCAACCATGCCGATTCTTAACAGCCCTCGATCGCTAGAAGCCTGCAGAAGGCAAGGGATTGAGCCAGAGGAACTCATCATTAAAACACTCGAAGACATGAAAATCATCTTTACGGATAAACTCAGAGACAAAAAATATTTGGAAGCGAAATTAGCGTTCTATGAAGGGAGACGGAAACAGAAACTGCAATTCGCTAAGGATGATAGAGTACTTCTTAAGGATATGGAGAGATAAGGATTAGTGTTTTTTGATGCGCAAGGCAATGCAAAGGTAAAAAGGAATGGGGGTTTGAATTGAAAAGGTTGTTTATTGTAATTGGAACTGTGTTTCTGATAAATCTTCTTAAAACAAAGTATGCAAAGACTGGTGGATCAAATTCCAAGAACTCTGGAGGTGGTAGCTCTTCGCTCATCGAGAGAGAGAAAAAGTAGCTTGAGAAGATCTAGTTCCGCTAGAAAAAGGAGATCGAGTAGATGATGGAATATGAGATAAAAATGCAGGAGATTTCAGTGAGTAACGAGGAGAAAATGAAGATTGATAGGTAAAAAGAAGCCTAGAGATAGAAGGAATTGCAAGATAAGCACAAAAAACAGGAAGAAGTGAGGTAACAATAAGATTAGGAGAGAGCTGCAAGAGCTAACGAAGAAGCAGAAAAATAGAAAAAGAAAGAAATCGAATTAGAAGAACGATAATAATTGAAAATGCTGCAAGAAGAACAGGCTAAGAAAGATCATTAGGCGTTTATGCTCAAGAGAGAAGAAGAAATGAAAGTGAAATAAGAAGAGTTCAAGAAGGGTTTAGATGAGAAGTTACAGCATTAATAAGCTGAAATTGAAGCTAAAAAGAAGGAATTAGATTAGAAGAATGAGGTCAGACGGCAGAATATGGAAGAAAAGCATAAAACTAAAGCGATTGAAGCGGAGAGAAGGAGATTATCGCAAGAAGCTAAGTTGAAAGCCGCTAAGGATAAAAACGAAGAAAAACTAGCTTAGTTGATGCAGGATTTTCTTAAAAAAGAAGACATCAATGAGCAGAAGAGAAAGTAGTTCGAGGAAGAACGGAAGAAATAAATTGAAGATAGGAGAGTACTTGCTACAAAACATCACGAGGAAATCACGGAAGTGCTAGTAAAAAATGAGGAATAAATGCAATAATTTGGCTAAATGATTTTTGATTTGTTGTTTTGACAGTAAAAAATGCGTGAAATGGAAGAGCATAAGAAAATGTAATATCTAGGGAAAATCTAAGAAGCTGAAGATCGGAAGAAGTAGCTAGAGTTGCAGGAAGCAGAAGACTAAATCAAACGAAAAGCAGAGGAAGCGGAGAGGCAAGAAAAGAGGGAGAAAGTTAAAGATTTGAATACTCAAATGCTCTAAGATCGAACTCAAAGGTATCTCGGTAAACTAACATAAAAGGAGCAAGGAGTGGAAAGAGGAAGAGATAGACGGAGAGATGAACTGCTGGATAGGATCAATGCTATGAATATCCTTCATTATGATAGGAGAGACACTGTCAAGAGAATAATGAAAATGTAGCACTACCAGAGAGACTAACTTCTTGAGAAAATAGAAGGGAAGATGTCAAAAGCTACCAATGTGCAGTAAGGAAGAGAGATTCAAATATATGAAGGAGAATTAATTGTGGAAAGATTAGATTACCTTTTGTAAGGGAGAGTAGCAGCTTAAGGTTGATTTGATTTTTCTTTTAGAGAATAAAAAACTTAGCTACTGCAGCAGAGAGCATGGATGAGACAGGAAATCGATAAATAGAAATCAGGAATAGTAGAAAAAATGGAAAAAATCAAACTAGGAAAGGTATTTTTAAGTTTAATTTTGAAATTGAGAGAATCTATGGAGGGGATGAGGACTTGTCATAGGACTAAAAGATGTAAATATTTGATGTTTGATTTATGATTGTTGGTTTTGTAGATTGATCCGAAGGAGTTAATAGAAGATTTTAAAAAGAATAGCACAGGATCATTGTTTTAACCTAACTCGAGTATGGGTAATACCTTCCCTAAAGCGAGTTCGACATAGCAATCTTCCAAAAAGAGAAGTAAAAGAAACTTTGATATACTTTTTGGTTTGTGAAGATATCTTCTGATTTCTAAACTAATTGTTGATATATTTATTTCTAGAGATTATTGATACATAGCGACATACAGATCATAAACGAGGTAGTATGAGTACAACTAACACAAAAGATAAGCCAATTACGATTCCCAATGGCGCATCGGAGAAAGAAGTCGAAAAGGCTATTCAAGAAATGAAGTAAAAGTAAAATGTTGATATGCTGCGACTTCTTGAGGAGGAACAGGATAGTGAATACAAGCGTGAAAGATCTCTCTTGGAGTACACTGATCCGAAAGAAAAAGCCAAAATGGAAAAGATCCTTGCTGCTGAAAGATCCAAAGGACAAGCGAAAATACAGCGACTTGCAGAGTAACAATAAACAAAACTGATTTTTTTAGATTGAGAAAAGAATAAAAAACTGTCTTTGAGAATTGATATTGTTTTGTTAAAACAGCCTACATTTCGAGGAAATTTAGAAGATAAAGAGGCAATTCCAATAGAGCTGAGAGGCTAGTTGGCAAAAATAAAAATAGCAACAACAGCCATTATTATAATTTTGTATTATTCTCCTTTTATTTCTAATAATCTAAAGGATTTCAGTTAAAAAAGTATTAATTACTAAGAATTATAGGAGGATACATATTCTTTTCTGGATTACTTTTAAATAAGGAGTTGCAAAAATGATTTTTATTAATTCACTATTAACAATGCAAATTCTTAAAAATATTGGACAGATTTCTAATTTGATAAGACAATTTCATACAGAACAGCTTATGGCCTACAAGACTCCTTTTTTCTCTTGAAAAATACAAAAATCATTATTAATAAATGCAAATTATTCTTAGGATTTTCACATTTGCTTTCCAATTTTTCAAACACTCCCCTTCCGAAACGAGTCTGGAAGTTTCGACAAAAGGTGGGGCTTTGTTTAACCTAATAGTGCGACAGAAAGAGGAAGTATCAAGATAAATCGCTGGGTTTATAGCGACTTTCAATTTTTTAACCCAAATACCTTCGTCATTTCGCTTGGCCTCCGCGTGGAGCTAAACGTAAAATGTATCTAGCCATCCCAATATTAATACTTTTTTGAGGGATTAAAAAAAGAGGGAAATAAATATTTTTACAAGAAATATATTAAACAATATTAAAAAAAACTACATAGAGAGTTCAAATGGCTGAAACTAAGGTTATGAATAGCTTCGTCGCAGTAAGTGCTGATTCCGATTTTACAATCTACAACATTCCTTTTGGTGTGTTCTCTACTTCAGCCCTGTCTGCTCGCCCTGCTACACGCATTGGTAAATAATAGGGGTTTTAAATTATTGTTAATTTTTTGTTTTTCTCATTATTTTTCTCAGGCGATTACATTGTTGACTTACGTGAATGTGAGAATGCTGGCTTATTCAATGGAGAGCTTTTCTCGAAATTGACAGAGAAGGTATTCAATGGAAGCACCTTGAATCCATTCATGGGTCTCACTAAGCCATACTGGAGAGAAGTTAGAACCAGATTGCAATAGTTATTGAGTGTTGGATCTGTATTAGAGTCAAATTAGGAGTTGCTCAAAGTGATTTTGGTCCCTGTGACAGCTGATGTCAAGATGCATCTCCCAGCTTAGATCGGTGACTACACTGATTTCTACTCTTCAAAGTATCACGCATACAATGTTGGAGTCATGTTCAGAGGAAAGGATAACGCTCTGCAACCAAATTGGCTCCATGTTCCTGTAAGCAAACAAAAGAACGCTTTTTCAGCTTGAGTTTGGCCTTTCAATCATTAATTCCTTTCGTTTTGACATCATTTTTGCAGATTGGTTATCATGGTCGTGCTTCTACAGTGGTTGTTTCTGGAACAGACATTGTGAGACCAAGAGGACAAACTAAGCCTCCAACTGCTGACAAACCCTCCTTCACTGAATGCAAGAGATTAGATTTCGAGCTTGAAGTAGCTGCCTTCGTTGGAGGACCTGCAAACAAGGTAAACGAACAAAGCCAAATATGATGAATTTTGCAAAAGTACTTTTGAATCTCTCTCTTTTTCTAGATGGGCGAGCCAGTGAAAATCGGAAATGCCGAAGATAGAGTATTTGGCATCGTTTTGATGAACGACTGGAGTGCAAGAGACATCCAAAACTGGGAGTATGTGCCTCTTGGACCTTTCAATGGCAAGAACTTTGGCACCACTATCTCTCCATGGGTTGTCACCGTCGATGCACTTGAACTCTTCAGAGTCGACTTAGAAGTTCAAGACCCTGAGCCTTTGCCTTACCTCAAGGAAAAAAGACATACATCTTTTGACATTAAATTAGATGTGTTCTTGCACGCAAGTGGAAACAAGCAAGCAGACAGAATCTCCACAAGCAATTTCAAGTAAAATCAAAGAATTGTGAAGTTAGGTTGTTTCTTAAAAATGTTTACCTTTAAAATAAAAAAGGTACATGTACTGGAATATGTCTTAGTAGCTTACTCACCACAGTATCGGCGGTTGCATATTGAACCCTGGTGATTTGTTGGCTTCTGGTACAATTTCAGGTCCTGAGAAGCACGAATACGGTTCAATGCTTGAGTTGTCATGGTCAGGTGCTGAAAAGATTCCACTTTCTGAAGGCAAGGAGAGAACATTCATTTTAGATGGTGATGTGATTATCATGAAGGGAACTGCTGAGAAAGATGGGTAAAATTAATTTTTTCGAATTAGAGAGAGAATACTATTATTACCACCTTTAAAACCTGATAATGGTTGAAAAAAATATGATTTTTCTTTTGTTGTTGTGTGAATTAAAGTGTGAGAATCGGCTTTGGCGAGTGTGCTGGCAAAGTATTACCTGCTCTTCCTGAAACTGAGTTCTACTGAATTATACAGTATGCTTCTGTTTGTTTAATGTTCAGTGCTTTTTGTGAATCCATTCTAAAAATTACTGAATATTTAAAGCTATTTGTAACATTATCCACGATAAACGAGGGATTATTCAATAAAGAAGAGAATACTTACAATAAGCATTCCATAAAGCAGGATGGTACCTTTATGCATGATGTAATGAACTCTTGCAACAAAAAAAGAGAGCAACTGAAAGTTAATTTTATTATTTCTTGATTCCTTTTTTTTGATTGAATGGGTTTGGTTGTGTGTGTGTTGTACTCTGGGAAGGTAATCAAGCGATGTCTAATTATCGTAAACTCAGACATAACTCTTTAGGGTAATAATAATAATAATAATAATAATTAAAGCAATATTATTTTTGTTATTTTTCTCTCAATTTTTTCCCTTGGACTCATGGAAAACTTAGGCTACACTGGCTTTCTAATCTAGAAGACAGCTTAGAAGAACAGTATTCGAGCTGACAGTTCTAACTTCGAGGAGTTCAAAAAGCGTAACATAGTTGCCTACATCCACAAGAAGGTCTCCAACACAAGAGATAGATTAGGTATTGGTATCCGAGGAGGAGCGCTTTCCAGCGGTGTTACCTTCGTCGTCAGAAACAACAATATTCAAGACAATGAGCACACTGTGAAGCTCAATCTCCCCAGAGAAAAGCAAGAGCTGGAGAAAGACATAGAGGAGTTTGAAGGGGATAAATATGATGATAATTACCATGACGATTTCTTCGTTGAAACCAAAGGTGGAACTGATCCGCATAAGAAGAATATCAATAAAAAGGATAGAGTCGATATACATCAGAAGCTAACAACAGTTATGAATCAGAAGATAAAAGAAGACTAATTGGTAGAACTTTACACAGAATACAAGCGGACACAACTGAAGGAGAAGATAACAGGGCTAAAAGCGAACTAAAAAATCGATTTCGCAAAAATACAAAAGAAATTAGCGAACGAGAATGAGAAAACTGAAGAAGATGAAGAGAAAAATTAAGATCAAATAGAGTATTTTATATCGTAAATCACGAAACCGTCAGAGAAAAATCCAGAAGGGATCACCATTGGATAGATACTCAACATCAATGATAGTATAAATCATAAAAAAAAGCAACTATAATCATTGGTTATGAGGAGATAAAAAGAGGGAGATAAACATCAGCAATTTACGTTTTAATTTACTATCTTTTGTTGATGATTATTTTTGTTATTTAATGGATTAAAAAAAAATAAAAAGATTAGATTGAGTACAAGTCCAAGGAACTTGAGGAAGAGGAGAGAGAATAGAAGAGATAAGGACGACTCGCTATGGAGTAACTAAACGACCTCATAAGAGACGAAGAGGAGAGACAGAAACTAGGAATCATTAGGATTTACAAAGAGACACAACTGGATAACATGGATGGAGATGCAGCTAAACATAAGTTCAAAATGGTGAATTTCAAGAAAAAATAAGAAATACAAGAAAAACTCTTCCAAGAAATGGCTTCGTAAGAAAAGCATTTCTACCATGAAGCGTGTAAGATAATAGAAAGTGAGGGATTGGCAGGGAGTTATTGGTGATTTGCTTTTTTATATCACTCAAAAGAAGGGAAGGATTAATAAATTCTGAAGAATTATTGGGAGTTTTTGGAATTATTTTTTAACCTTCTTTTTCACTTACTTTCCAGCTAAGGAGAAAGAGACAGTCGATCCAACTAGATTCGTTAGACCTAGATCTAGTAGGTATAGTGGTCCAACGAAGCACTTAGATGTGTACGATAGATTAACACGTCCTAGTAGTCTAACTGATGTCCATTTTCGAAGTAACACAGCAAGCAATCTGATCTCCATAACGCAACCACAAAGTACTCCTACCAAAAAAATTACATTGGCTTCAAGTTAACTGAGAGATGAAGTCCTTATGTTGACGAAAAATGCCAAATCAGCTCGTCCAAATACATCTTACTCTCATCCAGTGTAGGATTCATTATAAAAATAAAAATAAAATCCATTATTTGGATCTTTCTAATCAAGGATAACCTCTCCGTTATCTACAACTAGACAGTCTCACTCTTAATATTACCCTTAAAGCTTGTAGACAACTAGACCAAATTCTTCAAAGCCTCATCGACTGCTAACTGCTTCCGCCTCGCTAGATGTACTACATCTTCAAGATAAGTAAAAAATACAGGTCAAAAGCCAAGTTCCACAACATTTAAAGAATGAATAAGTTAATTAAGCTCAAGGGATCACAAAAATAATGTCCGAGAGACTCCCTTCTGGAAATAAATCCAAAGAACCTATGGAATGGACGATTTCCGAGTTAAAAGAGAAAGTCTCTAGTTTAAAAGGTAATAATCGATATAAAAAGGATTTAAAAAAATTCGAAGGAATTCTCAAAAAGCGAGAATTAACCAATTAAATTGAGAATCTATTATCAGACTGCAAGACTTATGGTGTTGAGAGCAAGTCTGATTCATTGAAAGTCAAGTAAAAATTTCAAACTATGGAAGGAGTTATAAATAGAGAAATCGAGAAAGTTGAGAAAACAGATTTCGACAAACCGATTCACAATGGTGATCAAAACAATGCCGCTTCGAGTGGAGCTGCTGCAAACAACAAAAATGAGAAATTCGCTTAGTTCAAGATCCAGAGAAATTTTAAGAGAAAGTTAGTTACTTTTTTGTTGGATAAAGTCGAAAAATAGAGTGATCTTATAAGTAAATACAATGCGAAGAGATGGACGGAGGACATGCTATCCTAGATAGATCAATAATAGCAGTATTAATTGTAATTAAAGTCCTAATAATCGTAGCAACTCATCCAAGTAAGAGAAGAATCCTCTCTTGAATGAAGAAAAAAGTAATTTCAGTGGAGAAAAAGAAACAAAAATAAAAATAAAAAAATATCTCTCCAAATTAATGCAAAATGTGCCCGAAATTCATCATGTTTTATGCAAAAACAACCTTTAGAATCATATGTATAAAATCGATTCATTACGATGGATGCACTTAAACTTTAAAAATAAAATCAATAATTTTATGAAAATCTCAATATCATCATTTATCTATGTGTTTTTATTCTTATATGTGTGTGTTCTAGCCAGAGACTATGAAATACCCAGGAACAATTAACTAAAAGTAATAACAAAATTACGAATTTATTAACAAATACAAATTTTTCAATATTTTTTCTCAAAGCTTTTAAGAAAATGCTGCAATCCATATGGAGCAACTTTAAGGGCGAGAAGCGTCCTTTTGTGCTATTTGACATGTTCGAATGCAGTCCTTGCTATTAGATAATGAAACTGCTACCCGGTGGAATGCAGCTATCTTCAACATACAAAACTTTAAGGAACTCACTGATTCAACCTATGGAAGGCATTTTTTAATATTGCCAGCAGTTCCTGTCGTTCTGCCCCAGACCGCTAACGCGAATCCTTGGTAAAGAGAATTGCAAATCAGATTTATGTTAGAACCTTTAAAATGCATGTTTATTCAATAGAATATCATCAAAGAAGAAATAATAGATTGTGTTTTGTTAAACTTTAGGTTATCCTGCGTTGTTTTTGGCGTTTGTCTCTTATCTGCTGAATTACTTTCAAAGTCATATTGAAAACATTGAAGACTTACATTGGTAGTATTTTTTGATTGTAAAAACACAATCATAATATTGCTAATAGATTCAAACCTTCTAAGAAGCATAACTTATCTAAATACCATTTTATTTTTAAATTCCTTCATCTTATTCTCTCTCTTTATAATCTTAGGGCATTCATACATAACTCATTGGGTACATGGGAGCAACTTACTTGTTGACATACTTTATCTCTCCTGGACATTTCAATTCTAAGGAAGACTAGGAAGAATTGAAACTAGCCTTGGAAACTAAACCTGAACTGAAATACAACGATAGGATTCTCTGCCATGAATGCAATGTTCCAAGAGTAGCTAGATCGTTTCATTGCCAGCACTGCTAGCATTGTATAGCTAAAGGGGAATATCACTCTGATGTCCTAAACACCTGTATTGGAGCGGGTAACCATCCATATTACATTGTATTCTTGATCGCTGTGACTTTAACCTTCGGATTCCAGTAAACAAATTTTTTTAGTATTTTTGATCTGACAGCAATGCTTGCATGCATGCACAGTCTGTTTTCTCTCTCTCTCTTATTCTAATAACTCTTATACCTTTTAGATCATGGTTTTTGAGTGTGTATCGCAATGCTGGCGAACAACGAGCTGGATTGATTATTCTCCTCATAAATTATAAATTAACTGTGTATTACTTCCTTCTTCTCTGCCAGCACATTTCAAACGTAATCATTCAAATACAAAGCAACAATAGCCCTTTTAACTAACTTATTAGGAGACATCTAAATGTGTTTTGTGACATAGGCAATGAGCAATTTGACATTTAAGGAGATCTATGATGCGAGAAAACTGCCTTACCTATGGAAGAGTCTGGATTGCTAGTTCTTCAATCCGTTCGATAAGGGTGCCATTGGAAATCTCCGAGAACTGTTTTTAGTCATTTCTAAGAGTAAGAGTATTCCCTTGAGTGCTGCTGAAGCTAACTAATACTTGCAAGTTGGGTAAGACGAAGAGAAGTCCGTGATGCATGATTAGTCCTACAAAGCACAACGAGAAGCATGCTCTGATAGCGACAGTGATGATGAAAAAGAAGAACAGAAATCATCTCAAACACAAGCATCGAAATCGGGTGAAGGATAAGAAGAAGATGAATTTGAATGCATTGGCAAAAACAAGCCGATCCCAGATAAATACATAAATTGGAAGACAAAGAAGTTCTTCACAATCGTTGATATCCCGAATAGTCCGATTCGAGAGATTGCAATCTTCGAAATGAAGAAGAAAATGAGAAAACTCAAAGCTGCCAGCAACACACCGCAAGCACTCCTGGAAAAAGAACTCAGGGAATCTTCGATCGCTGGAATGTCAGCTGAGGAGATTGAAATTAAGAGGAAAACGTTCCTCGAGAGGATGAATAAAGATAGGGAGGCGTACATGAGAAAGTAGATAGAAGAGTAGAAGGCATTATTTGCAGCGAATCCGGAACTTGCTGAGAGACAAAGGATCATGGAGGAGAATGGAATTATGTAGGCTTTGAGATAAGCTAAAGAATACCCACAAAGAGCAGGTATGATACAAGCTGAAGTAGCCGTTGCTGAGAAGAATTATGCAGTTATGTTTGGGGATTCTGCGTTAGCTGCGTTCAAGGATAAATAAGCAGCAGAGGAAACTGCAGCCAGTGGGAATGCTGATAGTAATAGTTCAAGTGGAACGGATGCTTCTAAGGGGTAGTAAGCTCAACCGAAGTTTGTGTATCAACCAGAAGGCAGCAGCAATAATAATCCAAGTGCTCAGAATTCAATGAATCTTTCGTATCCTTAGCATAATCATTTATGAAGAAATGAATAAGGAAACAAAAAATATTGTTAGGAGCTGTTATTATTGTGATAAATACCCCCTTTAATTGTCTTTGATTTGGGATTCTTGAGATAATTTCCAAAATAATGAAAGAAAAAAAAAGTTAAAATATTCATTTCCATTTTTATTGTATCTGCAAACGTTGACTGACTAAAATTACAATAACATCGAAAAAACAAATTTATTTTCTAAATTAAGAGAAATTACTTATCATTTGGGTATCTCTCTCACTCAAAATAAGCTTTGCTTATTTTTCCTTTCTCAATATCAAAATTGGTTTAAAAAAAAATGAAAAGGAGGAGATCAGTTTGGTTGAGCAGTTTCTTTTATGGGACAAATCAACTTATTCTTTAAAAAGAGGAGATTTATGATAATTTCTTATCCCCCCCCCTCAAATGGCTCATTAGTTATTTATCTCTTTGTATCATCATAGCAATTTCCTGTTTATTCTCCCTTGGGGAGAAGAAAAAAAACTAACAAAAAAAACGCAACTCTTTTTTGTTTTTTTATTCTGAATCGATTTGATAAACAAGAACAAACCTTAGAGCAAGTATTTGTTTTAAAAAACTCCCTTTATTCGTGCTATTAGTATCTCATATCTGGTATTTCAGAACGACTCCAAGAGGCAGCTTGAACAAAAAATGAGCTAGAATGTTGCTTTCCTACCATAGGTGAATTATCAGAATCCACAGACTAAATCGCTATCATAGTCATCGAATCGTGGGAGCTAGATTCAGCTCAGCAGGAAGACCCCAACTGAAGGATAACTATCGAACAAAGTTTTAAGACCAACGTCAGCATATGGCTCACAGAACAGCGCCCAACCCAAGTACTAATAATAGTCTGGTTAGTACTCAGCTTCTCCTATGCATCACGGAAGAAAGGATCTTCTAGCTTAGGATTTCGAAAACCAAAAGGACGAAGCGATGTTTCTCTTGAGAACAGACAAAATCCAACTAGCCTTGAGAGCCATATAAAATTGTAATAACAATATTTTTTTGAATTGTTGGATAAGAAAACATTGTAATTTCGAATTTATTTCTGCGCTTAAAAACAGTGGTGGAGGCATCAAGAAGTCATTTCGGCAGAGATTCATCTTAGTTTAGATAGCTTTACAACGATTGCTTGTAGAATTTATGTGATCATTCTATAAAGCTGTTATCATAGAATCTGTTTGAAAATTCGATTGAAATTTTAAACACCTGCAACTCACTCACAAACTCAGCGCATTACAATGAAGAAATCCCTGAAAAACGTATCCTAGTCCTGAACAACCTTGGGTGTGTGTATCGTAAGATGGGTAGATTAGGGAAAGCGAGAGTTTTTTTAGAAGAAGCGTACAGTCTCGTGCAGAAATTCCCTTAAGTGCGATACAGTGGAGTTACTTATATGAACATTTGTGCGGTTATCTCCTAAGCAGGCATGCATGATCGAGCGATTCAATACGCTTAGCAAGGCTTACAAGAATGTTAGCGATCTCTTTTAGAGACATTGAATAGCCCACATGGTAGAAGCAGCCCAGAGCAAATCGCAGAGAAAGTGAAGTTTACAGCGATTTGTTTTCATAACATCGCGATAGAAGAGGAATATTTCAAGAACTATGAAAAAGCAAAAGAGAATTTCAAGGAAAGTTACCTTCTCTTCGAAGAACATCAACTAGAACTGTCGGATCCTCTGTACATTAAGTTCAAATAGTCCTACCAGAAATGCGTTCAAGTAACCACAGCGAAAAGAAAAGAAAAAACTAAAAAAGAAAAAACAAAGAGAAAAAACTGAAATCAAGCTAATTTAAAGTGGGATTTATGATTATTCATTTCTTTTTTATTGTAAAAACAGAATAGTTTAGACCCAAAGATGAAACCAAAAGATAGCTTTACAATCGATAGACCCAAAAGTGCATCTAATTTTTATTCCTAATAGCAACAGCAGCAGCAATAATAATAATTTTAAAATCAGGCTGCCAACACTGGGGAAGGGTTCTACTTTAAGAAAAATAGACATTCTTCTAAGTAATAGCAATACCCATAAGTTGGGAATAATATGAGCTCAACGTAGCCTTTTCGGAAGAATTCTAGAGATACCCCTTTCTTTGCTGAAGAAGCCAATATGCGAAAGACAATAAGGATGAACAATAATTATATGGATCCTGCGGAATACAGAGAGTAGCAACCTTCAGGGGCATCATAAAGTATGAGAAAGCGATAAATTTCACCATCCAAGTAAATTACATGAATGCTTAGGCTTTTTAACAAGAAAAATAATAAATGTTTTTTCATTTTTGTTCTTCTTTCGAATCAGTTTGAGCTCTAGCGCATCTCGGAAGAACTCAGGTCATCAAGAGTCTGTGGAATTGAGGAAAGAGATCAAGGAAATGAATCTTATTGGTATCTTGAACTGGAGTGACAGTGCAAGTTCTGATGAAGAAGTCTAGCAAAATAAAAGAAATCGTGTAGAGTTTCTGAAGCAACTCTAAGGTGGCTCTCAAGGAGAAGAAGAGAGTAAGGTTATTGAGAGCTAAACTACTTAGAAATCGCGTAGTGAGCTGAAGATTAATTTGGCAAATATTGATAGATAACAGGAAGCAACTAGCAATGTTGAAAAGCAGCAAATAAATACAAGTATTTAGAAGTTAGAGTCCATTACAAATATTGAAAAGTAATCATAGCAATAACTCTAGCAGTCTTAAGTCTAAAGACAATCAGCATATATGTAAAAGCGATCGTTAGTTGCAGAAAACTAACAGCAATTACAGAAAAACTCCAATGTTGAAGTTAATCAATAAATGACTTCCTAGCGAAACAGCAAAAAGGAAGAGTAATTTGTTGTTGAAGAGCTAATCGGAAGTCAAGTAAAAAAGAAAAAAAATATTATTTTAATGAAAATATTTTTCTTATTTTGAACAACTCCTTCCATTTTAAATAGAGAAAGTAACAGTTAGTTGAAGAAGAAACGCATCAAGCTAATGATATCGATCAGCAGTAAGAAATAGTAGATACAAACAGGAATGACGAACAAATCACAAGCCAAAAACATTCCAAGAAAAACATCGCCCGATATGATTCTGAAAAATCAATCGCATCATCAGAATCCTCACCGAAGACACCCAAATCAGTCAAGGAAGTGAGCCAGCAAAAGGTTGTATCAGGACACTAACTCACTTACAGGTCGAAGGCTTCAATGAAAGTAAAAAAAAATACAACAAAATAAAAATTATTGGAAAAAAAGGTTTTTTTTTGGCTGATGAATGTGCTCATTTTTACTTTGATTGTATTTAAAACTAGGATCTTGAAACTGTATCCTATAAATCAGAGAAGAAATCAACAAAGCAATCCATTCGATAAGTTAAATCCCAGTCGTCTATGATGGAATCAAGCAAATCGCAGTCAGAACTAAAGCGAAGGAACTACACTGAATAAGAGTAAGAAGCAGCTGTAAAAATTCAATCCATTTGGAAGAAAGATCAAATTCAAAAGTAACACACTAAGGTAATGAATAAATGGATTGTTTTGCAGCAAAAAATATCTCAAATGAATTGGAGAATTTGAATAATACCTTTTTCTGATAATATTTTGTCATTTAGAAATGCATCTTGGAGAATAAAAAGAAAGTAATAGCTATGAGGCAATCGAAGATTTCCAGCTAAATCGGTGTGATTCAGAAATTCATCCTGAAAATTCTAGCCAAACGAAGATCTGCTCTGGCTTAAGAAAGACAAGGAAAAGAGAGAAAATGGACACTTTGTCATGAATCAGCTGCAAATATCAGAAGAGAGGGAGCAATATCATAAGTCGTTAGAGATAACCTAGAATCAGCTAGAGGAAACAAGAAAAACGAAGCAATATTTGATCAAGCAAATCTCGCAGAATCTGCACAACTTTTCTCGATTAATATTTACCACGATCGTGGCTTCAACAATATTAAGTTCACTGCATGTATCAAAGATTTAAACATCAGAGAGACTTACAGTGTAATTTAAGATATGAGCGTCTTAAGATAGGCTGAAATTCTCGTTAAACTCAACTGTTAAGGGAGAGATCTAAAAAATCAGTTTCATTTCAAGTTCCTACTGTTGCAGCTCATCCCCTTCTTAATCATCAAGGTATGAATAATTTACATCTTTTTTTCTTTTTTAATAAGTATTTTCGATTCTAAATAGGATAACAGACTAGTCCTGAACCTCCAAGAAGAAGGCATTTATTTCTAGGAGGATGCTTTAGATAAAGGATAAGAAAATAAAAAGTAATATTCCTAAAAAGATAGAGAAGAAGCAGCTCTGAAATTACAGAAATTCTAGAAAAGCCGCTAAGAGAAAGAGAAGTTGAAATTAATAAAAGAATAAAAATTTGATTTTTTACGAAAGTGGGTGTTCGTGGACTTGCTCTCGAGTCGGCTATTCGAATTGACCTTCATGCTAGATAAGTAGCAATCTAAACACTATTTCTATCTGCGAGATTGCTCTAATAGCACTACTTATTCTCATTTGCTAATCGAAAAAAATTTCGCATAATTCTGGGAAAATGCTGATCAGTAAATCGGCATACAAGATTACTTTGAAATTGAAGTGGTGCATGAGACATTCCAACTCTCTGACTTCTTCTTCAAGAAACTGAAAGTCAAAATACCAGGTAATAACAGTGAAGGAGCAGAGATCTCTTCAGTACAACCTGAGATTCTCTACAAGGAAAACTCCAAAGCAATTATCATGATTCAAGCACACATTAGAGGAAAGATTGCACGAAAGGCATACCTAATCATGAAAGAGTCCAGGTAAAGAGGAATAGAATTAGTTGCGTAAGAAGGAGAATCTGTTCATCCTATTTGCAAAATGGGATTTATTTACTAAGATGAAGAGCCATTTTTGTTCAAACTCTTTTACCGAGAGAGTAGTAACCGTGATGCTTTGCTTGAGGGTATGAACGGTGGAGTCATAACTGGTATGGATCCTTTGATGATTATCGCTTGCACATCGCTGAATCAGAAATCGTAATATAAAGTGAACACAATCAGGTAGAAACTGCAACGTAATATTACGAAAGAAACCGTTGCTCGATATGGCAATAAGGTACTGAAATTTACAATCTTGAAGTTAGCAAGGACCTAGCTTAAGATAGTAGCTCCGAATCTGCAGTTGATCATGCAAGAAGCAAGAAATGAGATACTCAGATAGGAAGGAAAAGAAATCAAAATGCAGGATCCTGAATTTGAAGGCAAAATGATTTTCAACAAAAGGACTATGAACGCACGCAGACAGCAGTACAAATCGCTAGTAAATTTTTGCAGCTTTGATGCCAATCAATCGAAGAATATCCAGCCTTCATCAATTGGTAACACATGATGATTAAACTTTTTTTTAATGTTTGTTTTATAATTTCTTTTTTTGTATCCATTCGTCCAGGGGAGTTATGCAAAAGGACAATCTACTACAAATACCACAACTTCACAGATCATCGCAAGGTGGATATTCTTTTCGCTAAAGGGTTTAAGGATCATGCTGCCTTGAAGACGAAAGCGTTGCTCGATTTCCCTTCTTCTGAATTCTCGAAATCCTTCCTTTCGTTTATGGACAAGCGTCGTTTCGACTTCGAAGAAGCGGCTCCAGTGAAGCCTAAAATCGACGCTGAACCCCTTAAATCAGTAAAGAACTTGAAAACTAATAGAACAATATTTTTGTTTATTTTTAAAAAGAATTGTGACTTATTATGAAAATTTATCAAATTTGATTTTGAAACTTAAATTACTGTAGGATTTGAAGTGCATGATCAATCAAAGTGGATTTAACTTAGACATCTATTTTGATGCTACTGAAAACAACTTGATTGTTGTGTCTTAGTCAATTGAAATACCCAAAGAAATACGATAGTTCGTCATCCCTGTGAACTAGATTGCTATGCTAGAATGGAATTTAGAATAATTCACTGAAGATATTGAAGTAAAATCTTGTTTTTAAGAAAAATACGATATTTTTGTTCATTTTGTGCCATGAATACCGCCCCTTGATTTGTAATTATTTAATATTTCCATTCTAGGATTTGCTGCTGAGACAACTGCGCTAAAAGAACTATGTGATTTATTTCGAAGAAAACAAAGCCATGAAGCGAAAATAAGAAACAGCTTTACATGCCATGCAGTCAAATCTCCAGCCAAGCAAAATAAGCTCAGTCTAGGAGAAGAAAAACCAAGAGTTAGAGCAGCATCTGCAAGTGTTTTTATTCAGTGTTACATAAGGTTCCATCACAATCGATGTCTTCATCCATACATCCGAATACATTCTGAGAATCAATTTATCCTAGAAAAACATAACTAGCGCGAAGACCGTCATCGAGCTTAAACTCACTTGGTTCTGCTGTCCAGCACTAAAATACATCGTCGATGAAAAAGGTCCAAGCGAATTAACAGCTCTATTCTAGCCGATCTTCAATTCTCTCTCAAACACACTCGATATTAAGTACAATTTCGGAACTTAAGAGTACACCTGCGACATTCAAGAAACCAAGGAAATCATGCCGAAAGTTCTGCAAAATTATTTCGCTTCAAAGATCTAATTGAAGATGCTCATGCGGTTGTAGAGATGCAAGTATGAATTTGTCAAAGTATTCTGCTCGTAAAAGGAAATCTTATTGAATACTGACCATTCGTTGTCTGTGAATATCTATTTCGAAAAGAGATGGTACCTCCTGAGAGATAAATTCTAACTCAAAGTCATCATCGAGAGATTCCCTAAAGCTGTTAATCGAGGGCTCAAAAAAGTAAGGAATTAATAATTAAAAAACGATTATTCTTTTTTGATTGTTTACAATGGATATATGGTCTCTCTCTCTCAACAGGTATTCATTGTGGACTTGCTGGAAATGAAGAAAATATTCACGAACATTGCAAATTCCAAGAATTCTCGAGCTGCAGCCTCAGCTGAAGAAGAAGAATAATCGTTCCTGTTAGATAATAAATGGACTGAAATCCAAGGTGTGCATTCGAAAGAGTATTACCTCAAAATATTCAGTGAACTCATCGACTATTTGAATTCCAAACTTACAATCGCTGCGATGTTCTCGAGGATCTTTGTGCAGCTGACAGACGCAAGGATTCCTTTCTCAGAGGAAAAACAAATTCCAGCTTAAAAGAAAACAGCTATCGATCTCAAGAAAAAGATGGCTTATGATCAACTGACGACTGCTATTTCGGCAATATGTTGTGTTCAGAAGGCTTACAGGTAAGAAGTTAGAGAAATGGGGGGGGGGGTCATTTGACTTTTGAAATGAAAATCAACTCACAACAATTACTTTTAAAAAAATTTTTACTATTTCTTTTTGTAAATAAAAATAATGCAATTTTCCCAGGAAATTCAAGCGTTCTGAGTGGCAGCAATTGAAAGCACAGCGCAAGAAAGAAACTGATGGGCTCACGAAGGCACTTGGAATACGCGTGAAAAGGGCTTTCAAAAAAATAGACGGCTAAATGTACATCATAAATGTCTACCAACGGGAGAACATTTACATCTTCGATCTTGTTCTATTCCATGAGCGTAAAGTCCGAGACAATCAAGTCAACATGATGATGACTAAGGGAATGATCGATCCCAGCAAAAAACCAAAGAAACATTCCATACGAGGTTAATATGAGTACAACTCAAATTAATTACTCAACACAGGAGCCTTGACAATTCCTGAGTATCTCCTGGAAAGAATCGTCATTCAAGATGAAGACATCATCTTCGAGGACACAGTCTTCAAGCAATTCGATCCGAATGCCTATCAAAACGTGAAGAGAGTAAGAAAAAAAACGTTTAATTTTAGAGGTAAAAATCTTCATTGTTTTTTTTTGTTTGCAAACAAAAAAGAATGAAGAGGAAAATCTCACCTTGAACACAAGTTACGACTCCGAGGCCGTGAAAAGAGCAATAGAAAACAATTAAAATCGTCTATTTTCTAGACCACAACCTGGATAATCCAACATTGCGTCTAATCTTGTTAACTATTAATACCAAGAAGATGAAGGAAAATCACTCATTTACAATGTCATCTACACAGGTGAAAAACCAGCACCTCCTGAGATCGCTCTCAACAAAGCCAGCAACAATACTATTAAAGTTATTTAGTCAAATAAAGATAAGCTCAAAGGAAACTTCGGCTCTCTTCTCTAACCTCCAGTAGCTGGATCTTTAGCTCCTCCAAACAATAACAATCAAGGCAAACAACTTCCAAATCCAAATGAGCGACTCGACACAGAAGAATAAGAAGGAACAAATGTTGTAAAAATCAACGTCGATTTGAAGGAACTCAAGAAGCTGTATCCAACTATGGATTCGAACTCTGACGGGTTAATGAAAATCATCGGTGAACAGCTGATAGATGGAATAAAACTAAATCAGCAGGGATAAGTTGAAATAAATCAAAGTAAACTCAATCCGAAGTGCATCGAAGTCACTGAAAACACTGTGAACATGGAGAGTATCAACAAGAAGGTTTAGGAATACTAATTGCAGTAGTAGTCCAATTTGAACGACCCTGGTATGGCAAAGTAAGTCGTAGCGGAGAATAAGAAGATTCTACTAAAGCAAACACGGTTCTTCTCAAAGTAGAAGTACCTCATTTTGATCTATATCATTGAGAGAAAAATCAAGAAAATAGTTGACACCGCATTTGACACTGTTTTTGAGGAATATGAAGTACTTTACTAAGTCAACGGGATTAATCTTGCGGGGAAGAATTAATTGCCGATAATCTGGGAGGTTACACCAGAAGAAGTGCTGATTATCTCAGATGGGATCAAGGATAATATGGAAAGGGCGAGGTTCTTGATGAGAAGAATTTAGATTTTTAATAATAAAATCATCTTCACTGTGCTGAAAAAGCAGCATTTATCGAGGATCAGAACGAATCCAAATGTGATTATCTACCATGAGCAAGGACTCATTCCGATTTAGGTAAAGAGGAAGAAGAGAGAGTGGGGAGGATTAGAAATGTTAAAATTTAAGGAGTTGATTGAGTGTTGACTTATTTTTTGTTTTTTTGAAGAACCATTTCAGAAATAGACGATTCCGCAGAAACTATTAGCTTTACAAAGAAGAAATCTAAATGAACAATGCTAATATCATTCACAAGTGCATTCCAGAAGAACTTCGGAGCCTCACTTAGTATTATCTGCTAGCTTGCATTGATAAAAAGGATTAGAAAGATAGATGGGAGATCGTTGTTTGGGATATCGTCACTTTTGAGCGTTTCTCGAAGGAAATCAAATCTTCGGAGTTCTCAAGCTATACAGTCGAGTTCGGGAAATAAATCACAGTTGAGTTCATTGCGAAGTTCATTGAAATCGATCCTTCAAGCTCGTAGCTTTCGTTGAACCCAGGAATGACAGAATATTTTAAGAAGTATCGTGAAGAACTTAAACGAAAGAAAGCAATTAGGGAAATTGTCGAGAAAAAGAAACAAAATTATCCTGCCTGAGAGGAAGACAAAAGAAAAAAGAAGGAGAGGAGAAAAGAAAGACACATAGTTGATTAATCTTTTTGTCGTAAATGATTAGATTAAACGAATGAATAAGCTTGAAAAGTAGATTGTGAAATCAAATTTTTATTTTTTATTATTACAAATATTTCCTAAAAAACAATACAATTCCAAGAAAAATAAGATTTAAATCACAAAAATGCATTCTAATAACATGGTAACTTATCTAAGAATCCTTGCTTTCTGTCTCCAGGATAAATCTAGCAAGCAGCATCTCCTATTTTATTTCACATCGCTTTTTCTGATTCCTCATTTTTTGAGAGCTGTTAAAAATTGATAGGTCCTAAGATATTGAAAATTGTTTAACGGGCCTTGTAAAGACACTACAGCGATTCATAAGCTTTTTTACGTTTCTCAGATACAAACTGATCTTCGATGAGAATGTCGTTAACATCTTCAATCTTCGAGAGATTATCAAACACAATGATCTGAAGGCTGGAGGAAAGTTTTTGCACAAGAAACGTCTCAATTATTTTTGGGATCTACTCGCTCAAGGAAATATGCAGATTATTCAAGTACCTATAAAACCTCACACTGAAGATAAAGACATCGTCTTTGAGCTCTTGAAACCTTGTTTTAATGTCAATCTCCACTCCGTTAATGTTGATCTTGTCATTTTTTAGCATGCTGTGCAGGTTTGATGTTGGAAGATTTGAATTTGTAGGTTCTTTTTTGAAAGGTTTTGGAGTGCTCCTGAAAAACCTGTATTCTTTATTCTTATTATAAGAATTGATGCATTCGTAGTTTCCGTTGGAACTTCTTGCTTAATTAGTGATTTGCTCTTCCAAAATGTCTTATCCAGTTTTAACTAAAGAAAACACACTTTAGTCTATGAATTCACTTCTGGTAATCATCACCTGATAGATAGTTGCGTCAATCTCAGAAGGAAATGTTATTTTCTGCGTCTTCAATTTGCTTTCCAAGGCAAAGAAATTATCATTACTGGAAAATGCAAATGTTTTCTCAGCTTCTTGTATTTCCTCTGTGAGTTCCTTTGTTTTACAATAAATATCCTCGAAAATAGTATTCATGAGATGTTCAAAGTATTCCTTTAGTTACTGCGATCCACTTGTGAATTCCTCCACACAAACCATTAACAATTCTTAGAGATGTCTTTGAGTTTCCTCCAAAAGTTATTGAATTGGTGGCTTGAAAAATGGCAAAATTCCTCGGACTTTTTATTAGAATGCCTCATAAGGGAGAAAACCTGGAATTGGCTTTGAAAAGCGAATTAAATCGCATGCGACTTCTCTGAGAGTGTAATCAATTAGAATTTCTTCTTAGATTGGCTTGATTTTCTATGGGAACTAAGTATACAATTGAAGCAAGTAAGTGCTTCCAAATGGCTGTTTCAATTGGTTTTAGGAGATCCTAACTCCTGGCCGAATAGTGTTACTCATTAAGTCCCTAAACATTGAGGCGATTTCGATTGTCTTTTTGAAAAGAAGCTATCTTTTTCCGTTGTCATCTTGAGGGATTACATCGCCAAGTCTCTCAATGAGATGCTCTTTTTCTTCGATTTTCTTGTAAATATCAGCTTAAATCATAGGTAGATGTTCCCTAATATTGAATTCAAGCAATTTCGACAATTTCTTCGATAAATTGTTCGTTCCAGTCAACTCAGGCACAGAAGAATAAATCTTATGGTTCATGAAATACTATTCTTCTAAAAACAAAGCATCTTAGATTGTCTTTTTCGTCTCGATATCTTGCTGAGATCTACATTTAACTGCAATATATCCGTGCTTTAATTTAATAGTCTTATTCTCCAAGACATTCAGACAGTTCGTGCCTTTATCCATTATGTCAATTTTTGTCAGAACTCCGAAAGTCCTATGACCTTCTTTGTCATGCTCCCTTGAAATTTACAGCGCATCCGAGACAGATAGATCTTAATTGATTGGGATAACACATAGGATAATACTAAGCTAATCACTAATATATTTCTTCGTGAGTTCTTTAGTGATTTATTCTATATTCTCCGGCTAATCAGAGTTTTCCATAGGAACTTTCGTTATTCCAGGTATGTCAATGAGTGTTAAATTCGGACATTACGAAGAGAATATTGTGAGAGTTATTTATTTATCTACAATGTTTTTATTCTAGCCAGCGAGTTAATCTGTGAGTTCTTCGATTCTCTTCTTGACATCTTTGGCGAAATCATAGTAGAGTTTGTCTTTTTCAGTTCCAAAATAAGCGTAAGGTTTGAACTCTTCTTAGAATTTATCAGTCACATGGACGAGTCTGATTTCCAAGGGAACTCGAGTTACAACACCTGAACCTCGAGGAAGGAAATCAAGACCGACAATTTATTCAAGGACTGAGGATTTCCCAGAGGATTGAGTGCCCACAACGACAATTTTAGGTAACTTAACATCTCCCTCGATTCCACAGTCTCGGAGTTCATCAATTAATTTAATGACACCTCTTAAATTGGCAAAGATACCACCTTAAAGATCGTTGAGGTTTTTTTGCTGAAGACGAAGCAGCTGTTCAGGGTTTTCCATGATTTTATTTGTTTTTTTTTAAAAATATTCAATTCACAGACAATAGGAATGGCTTTTTATACCAAGGGGAATGATGAATGTAGATGTATTCTGATCAAATATATTCTCTAGTACAATCTTCATTTTGTATTGCAAAATACTCAAAAGAAAGATGAGTGATAGATGGATCTAGACATGTTCAATCCTGCTCTAGATCAAAGAGACATTAGGGCAATGTTATGTGTCGCATCAGGGGGTTTTAAGTTAAAAAATGTTTGCTAACAGAATTTTTTTATCTCAAAAATCAAATCAAAAATTTGGGGTATTTTTGTGGTAATATTCTTGTTTTTATGCTGTTGTCTTGGCAATACAGCACATATTATTTCGTTTCAAGAAATTTTCAATTTTTCAACTTAATCCATTGAAAACATGAGTATAATTTCAAGAAGAATCATAAAGGAAAATGTTTCTTTATAACTTCAAGTATTCTTTTACAGTTCCTTGTGTGTATTGTTTGTATCTTCGAAAATCGGTTCATGCCACAGATAATAAATAGTGTATTTGTAATAATTCCTCCACCCTTTATCCTCTTTGTAAGCTGAACAGAATAGGATTCAAAATGAATTTTCACTGAAGTTGCTCCAGTTGTATTACAGATAATCGAAATATCGTTTTGTGTTTGTTTAAATCGAAAATGCTGTGTATGCATCTAAAGATCTAGGAGCGTCATTATGAAATATTACAATGGTTTTATCTATTGTTATTGCGTTCTAATAGCGTCATTTACAATAATAAACCCTAATTTATCTCAAAAATAATTGCTTTGAGATGAAAATATGCTTTTCCCTGTTTCCTATCTACGAAATATCCTAGATGAAAAGCAATTAAATGAACAAAGTATTTAATAAGTAGTTTATTTCAAAAGTTCTGACCATTTTTAGGCTTTAACACAGCATGTTGAAAATTGAAATTCTGAAGAGTAAACAATTAATATCTTATAAAAAATGAATTCGTCTTTGTGTTGGGTAATCCTGTAGTTTCAAATTACTATAAATTACCAGCACTTGCTGTTTTTCAAGGAACTTTTATGATTCTGAGCTAGTTTGAATTAGGGGGGGAGAGGGAGGTAATTAGATCTGGGATTCAGAACTTTAGACAACCTTTTAATTTTACAATGTATTGCTAGATTACTTAATATTCCTCATATCTCTTTACCCATAGAAGGATCGATTTAATTATGTTTATTATTGCGCATTTTTAAAGAATGGATGTACTACTAATATTATACAACACCCAAAAACCCAAAAAGTAAATGCATGAATGAATATTGTTATGGAGGTTAGAAAAGAAGATAACACTACAATAGATACTCTAGAGAAGAATGATTTATTAGTCTGTTTTTTCTATTGTTAACTGCACTTAGCAAAATGGCTTTTTTTCTTATTTATACCCACAACTTCTTCTTTGTATTAAAAATGAATGTTTGCAGCTGACAAAATTATTGTTTTGGGTGGATTCAAAAATAAATATTGATGAGATACAGCAAATTTTCATTGATCAAAAAAAATTTAAAAAGTCGATTTTTAGAATATGTCGTTGCTCTCCATAAAACTAACCAAGGAGAAAAAAGTAGGGAAGACAAAGAAATTAATTTTTGCAGTTCAAAAAAAGCGTACAGCTCAGAAGAAGAAAAAACACGAATGAAAGCAATTCAACCAAGCTCAAAGAAGGAATTGCTTTGGAAATGTCGAGAGCATCCTCATTTGCTTTGTGATTTTATTGCCTTAGATGAGAATACCAAGTACAGATTCTTATGCTTTAACTGCATGAAAAAGAGCCCTATTCCTACCTCACACATGATTTCGATGAATTTTATCCTAAAAGCCTAGGAGAATGAAGTTATCGAGGGATATCCTCCTTTAAACGATCCAGGACTATTTAATAAACTCTAGAATAACTATTAAAACCAAAGTTTCGAAGAAATTAGCAGGTTTTTTAATAATCTTAGGGCCGACTTCGAAATCGCAACCAGATAAGCTGAAAAGAAAGCAAAAGAAGCCTTCATTTAAATCGAAGCGCAGAATCAAGCTGGATTAAAGGAATATTTTAAATTCGCCGAAATTGACAAGTTGAAGTAGCTAATACTCTCCAAGAAAATTACAGCTGAAAGGGATATTGATAGCTTTATTAGAGATAAATGCAGGAACGCAGAAGCTTTCAAAGAGAGAATATAAAATGCTCTTGACTAGCAAAGTGCCTAGAGTAGAATATCCTTTGAAGGTCCGATGAAAAAAGCGCAAGAAATCATCGATAGAGTAAAGAATATCAGCTTTTTCGAGAGTAAAAATGAACTCTTTTAAAGAGTTGATTGGATTAAATCCACTTTTGGTACTTCCCAGCAGATGGAAATTACTAGACTGAATAATTCTACTTATTAATTCCAGCAAAATGCAATTCGTGGGTGGGGTTAGATATTTCTTAATCCTGTCCTGAATCCTTTGCATCGATATGTCTTTCATGTCGAAGTTGAAGCTAAACAAGGACATTAAGCGAATCATTTTGTCTTCGGAATAGTCAGAGACCAAGGAAAAGATAATGCAGAAGCATAAGAACAAAAAATGTCTTATTATGATTTCTAGAGTGGTTATGGAATATAAAAACAAATCAAGGGTAATCCTATGCCATCATAAGGTAGAAGATCAGAGAATCATAGCTTCGAGATGAGAATAGACTTGAATGAAAGAATAGTTAGAGTTGCAAGCCTTCCTGACTATTCCTCTGTTGCAGAATTAGATAATCTCAACAAAATAGATCCTAACAGTTCATATCGATTCTATGTCTCAATATTTTACTAAGGTGATATTATGAGAATCACTAAGATGGAGATAGTAGATCGATTCGACGACAAAATGTGACTGCTGCAAGAAGGACAAAAAGAAGAACAAGGGCGCTATTTTCTTGCTCATTATTAGTAATAGATTATTAAATTGCTTTTCTTTCATATTGCTTTCAAGTACTTACTCTTCAATTAAAATGTTATTTTTCAACAAATTGGTTTTTCATTCCCTGTTTTAAGAAAGAAAAAGGAAAGAGAGAGAGAGAGACAAGTATGATGCTTTTTTTCATATTTTGCTTAATAATGATTTTTTTATTTTCTAATTACTCCTGTTTGAGAATAATTTCACAAGAAGAACATAGCATAAAATCCTTTTACTTTTAGTATTCTGAAGGATTGTAAAATTCTCCCTTCAATTTTGATCTCTGTTATTTGGGCGAATTATTAAAAATTAAGTTTTTTTTCTTCAATTTTTGAAGTTTCCTCTGAGATGCTCAAATTAGGCAGTATTAATTTTAGAGTAGTAGGGGTTAGGTATTGTCTGTGTTAGTGCTAATCACACCTGTTAAGGTTGCAGCTTTCTGTAGCTTTTTTTTCATTTCTTTATGCGTTCTGGATATTAAAGGCAGCCGCTTCATTTTCTTGATTTTATCGGGGTTTTGTTCAGTTGATTTTAACAGCCCCGTTCTTAATTTAAGTAGAATCAAGAGGGGTATTCAGAGAGTTATCTAATAGCATGATTAAATCAATCAGTTTTCCAGTTTTTTTTAGATTAAGAACAAAACCAATTTTTGATTAAAGTTTTGTTTTAGTAGTACTTTTGAATTGTTCCTATTCAACAAAATTAATCAAAAATACAACAGGGTTGCCTCTTCTACTTGACCTTCCTCTTTCCTCTCATTAGTTCAAAAATACTAAATTTGTGAACCTACGAACTTACCCGCAAAGTTCACAAATGGGACAAACCAAGAGTTTTTTAAATGATGAACCTATTGTAGTCTTGAAAGAAATGAAATCCTACGCCTTTGGGATCGCCGCTCTCTGTTAAACAAAGATATCCTCCAAGTAGATTATCGCTATCAAAGCAAAATACTCCAACCATTAACCATCCTTTTACCTTAGTAATTATTTCACTCATGTTTTATTCGCAAATCTCATTGTTTTCCCCTTATTAGCCCTGCAGCATCCAAATCTCCTAGTACCACTAACTTACGAGCCTCATTTCAAGGAGTTCTTGGATCTTGACGCTGAAGGAGTTACTTTCTACTTCGATTACTTAGAAGTATCTCTGAAAGATGTAATCAAAGCGAGAAGAAAACAAAATTGTATTTTCTTAGAAGAGGAAATCTTAGCCGTAATGGATGCAATACTATCAGCTTTAGAATACTTGAAAGGCCAAGGAATAGAAGGAGGTAATATCGAACCATCCACGATTTTCTACGACAAAGGGAAGATTAAAATCTACTTAAACGAACTTGTATTAGGTAACAAAGAATACGCAATTCCCCTTACTTATGTTTATGTTCATGAGAGATATTGCTATTAGACAACAACTCTCTAAACCATTTAGATTTTTTAATGAATGTCTGTTAATGCAGGTCGTTGTGGTGGTTATAAATTGACATTGGAAGGTTTCTGGAGACAAGCGATTCTAGCACCTGAATAGTTATGGGGACTGAAAAGAAGAGACATTGCGTTAGTGGAGAGGTATCGGGAGTCCAGTGAAGTATTCTGTTTAGGCTTGAGTTTGCTGGAGATGTGCTGTCTGATGTAATCACAAGACTTGATGGATTTGAGAAATCATGACTACAAAGTAGAACTGTTGAATGAAAGAACCAATTCCGTTGAATAAAGATACTCCAAATCTCTGATGAATTTAATCAGCCCAATGGTAGAGTTAGATCCGAGTTTAAGGCACAATTTAGAGACTCTTAGAGTGTCGCTTGGGAAATACAAGTCAGAAATTACATCAAACTAATAAAAAAAGTACATTAAAACTCTTGATATTATTGCTCCAATTGCATCACAAAACAATAATAATATCTCCAACAACAATCACTTGCAGCCCTCGTTTGAGTTTTAGCACTAGGAACGTAGAACTTACGAATATCAACCAATTTCACAGCAAATAGTCCTTCCCCTTGGCTAACAAAAACTTAGGCTGATCTCAGCTACTTTTAAATAATAAGTGAATTCTTCTCCTTTGAAAACAACTAGAGAGTAATCAAATTATCCAAATAACTACATGCCATAATCTCCACGCTGCTTGAACGCTATGAGTTTAACAACTGAGCCATCATCTAGCATGGTAAATTCTCCTAATACATTGAGATAATATCCAAAAGAGTCTTCAAAGTACATGTCTTCTCCAACCAATCGCACAAATCATCAAGAAACATACAACAAACACAATAAAATAACAATACCTGAAGGAGGTTAATAGGTTTTGAATCCGCATTTTGATATAAATTAGAACTCCTCAAGCCCTTCCTTTTCATCTGCTTCAACTAAAACTTTCAATTGTCTCGAATAATCACCAAGGAATACAGCATAACCCAAATAATCGAAACTTTTAGGTCAGTAATAATAGGTGGTTTATTCTTCAGCTTAAGTAGATTAATAATAAAGCCCATAAAGCTATAAAAATAGCAGCCTTGTGTCTTAAAATTACTACAATATCCCATATTCTTCTTCTGAAAAAATAGATTCTTCACCTAGATCACCTTCCAACAAGAATAAAGAAAATTTACTGCAAAACACATTTTAAACTTACCAATAAAAATAATCCATTGCTTTTCCTTAAGAAGCCCAATCTCCCTTGAGACATCCTCTGAAGGTAATTAACTTTTAGAACCACTAATCTCCAAGCAATTCAAGAAATAATCAACTAAAAAACAATAGAAGCCCACTTAAATGAACTGAGTCATCCAGCAGTCTAGCTTATTTATGATTCTTTTGTCAATATTTGAGATATTATAGTACATTTAATTGATAAACGAAACACACACCTAAAAACATGCAAAATTATATATTTTCTAATATTAAATTATGTTCAATGTTTCTCCTTCACTTAGCTCCATTAAGACAGTTGTCCACTTCATCGACGAGTTATTTGAGTCTATTCCAATTATCCACGCTCAATGAGATTCCTAGAAATATTTCCGGTTTTTTAGTTGTTGATTTTTTTACATTTTTGTCATAATTTTTTTTTAATAATTCAGTAAACAAAAATACCTTTTTTTCCAGGAAGATGTAACCCATCTTTTTCATAGAATTCACGAATATCGACAAATTACTTGCCTTTAAATTTTGTGATGGACACTCGTTTGTGTTAGTCAAGCTGGATAAAGTTAAATTGATTCAAAGGAAGAATCATTAAAAGGAATTTTATTTTATGAAAATAATCAGATTTACTTCGTAATATCTAGTTCCATCATCTGTACGTTTAAGCTCATGCTTTTCAAGATCTTTCTCTGCGTTTGTAAGTTGTTTTCCTTCTGTTTTATGGTTTGTGTTTAAAATTTCTTGTTCGTCTTGTTCTTGCAATTCGCTCATTTTGTGTGAACTTTTGAGGGATCTTTTTTTTCTGTTGTTACTTTTTGTTTTTTTTTGTTTAAACTTATGAATTCTTTTCACCAGAAATGCAAATCAAATAGTTCTAAATAACGCGGGATCAGATGGGTAAATGAATGGGTGATGATCAATTATTCCGAAAACAAAGAAGAATTATATCAAATAGGGATGATACTCATTTTAAATCAAAGAATCCCAGGGAAGATAGGGTTAAAAAATTAATTTTTTGGCAAAATAAATCAAATATCATAGACAATTTTGGAATGTTTTTATGATCTTGAAAGCAAGCACAAAATCAAAGGTTTTAAATTCTTGATTTTATAGTTTTTGAGAAATTGCTTGTTTAGAGGGGGGAATGATTTGGCGGGTAACAAAAAGTGCGCGAATTAATTTAGTTTAGTCTATTTTTCAAAGCAAAGCCATTCAAAAAAAAATAAAAAAAAGATTTCTAATTTGATTGTTCTCCAAGACAAAACTATGAATGAAATGGATGATCTCGAAGGCGAGTAACTTCGTAGGGAGTTAAACGAACAAGATGATATGGACAACTTGGAGCTGCAATACGATCGACAAGCTGAAGCTTTTGATATTGAACAATATGTGTCTGATTTACTCTTCGGAGTTTAAGGTTTAGGTAGTGTCAAATAAGTTAAAGGAATTGAAATCTACGTAAAAGGTCCTCACTGCGAAGAAAGTATCAAGGATTTAATAAGAATGTGTCGAAGAGATGACCCAGATGATCCAATTGCGAGAAGAAAACTTGCTGGATGGAAGACATTTGAAACTGATCTCATTTAGCTTCTGCTGACATAATATCAAGATAAAAAATTAGCGTTTTATCTGATCCTCTTGATGGTGAATCTATCCGAATAACCTGTAAATACTTGTGCTGCAAAACAAGAAATCTATGAAGCATTAGAAGAATATAAGCTCGCATTTTTGAAGCCATAAGTTATAGGCACTCTCATGCAGCATCTCGGTGATTGTATTGAAAATCATCTTGAGGAAAAAAGGCAACAACAAGAGTAGTCATTATCAGCAAACTAGAATGCAATGTCTGTCAAGAAAAAAAGTATCACAAAAGCACATGAGTAGATGCTTGAGTTGATTGTGCTGCTATTGAAGAACATCCTTGCGATTTAAGACTCCGTATCAGGTGATTCCACTCACAATGAGATCAAGAAAAACATGCATTTTCATTTACTCTGCTAGCTTCGTCGTGAGCACGCATTTGATCTGCTAATTTTTTTGACTCAAGATTTCGCGAAACTCGATGTGCTCAAGAAGTTAGAGCTCGTTTTTTTAGAAATATTCTATCACATATTTGCAAGGTTTGATCCAGTTTGGTTGTTAGGAGGACCAGCTGCGACATCTGAGCTCAAAATGCTGCTTGAAAAAGATAGATTGTAAATGAAAAAGATACATGAAATGGTACCAGCGAGGCACACACGATTTTAAGCTGATTTTCGATTCAAGAGACTGCTTGATAATACTAAGAAACTAACGACAAATCCATTCTAAGCTGATGGAGTAATTCCTCACACTGCTAATAACAAAAAGCAATTGTAGAAATCGATTGCACGAAAGTAGCTCAGGAGTTATAGAGGGATTTTTGGGCATAAATTGCATCTTGACATGAAAGTTGAAGTGCCGTTACAGCATGCTATTCAAGGTGGAGGCGATGCGGAGGAGTTAGTGAAGACAGAATTAGTGACATTTAAATCTATTATGGTTTAGTTTGCAGCAGAATTTATTAGATATTCTTATTGCCCGTTATTTGAAGAGTGCTACAATGTGCTCTACGCTTAAGGAGAGAGATTAGAGCCAGCAGATGTTGTGTATTATTTTGTACTTCTTGGATTCGGACTGAAAATGGTGCGAATTGTAGTTTTTGAGAATAAAGGAGCTGATCTTGAGATTGTGGATGTATCTGCAGCACTGTAGTTGACATAGTTCCAGTTGATATTCTCGTATTTTATCAAGGAAGTTACATAAAAGAAAAAGACATTCAATCTAAGGAATTTATATTGCACTTCGTATGCTTTCTTGGAACTATTGAAGGTTGTCAAAGCAATGTCATTAGACACGAGTTAAACGAATAGGAAGAATGCATAGATTATGTTGTAAAATATCTTTCATCATGACGTTACAAAAGCTGTGAGAATTGGATTAGATTTTTGTCAGCGCGGAGCTCTCAATGATGATGTTTTAAAAGTCATTGTTGAATTAGTGAATGTATTCTTTGAGCTTCTTGAAAGTTATTCTAAAGGAAGGATTCTTACTCTACAGACAGATAAGCTGGTGAAGAATAAGAAAAAGAAAACTGGAAAGGCACAGAAAAAACAAACAGAAAGAGAACTAGAAGGAGAACTCAATGATTTTATTGAGAAAGTACCCGGAGACGAGGATGGTGATGATGGGGATGCTGATGGAGAGTTTGATCCTACAAAGGAAACCAAATAATCAAGTAATTGAATAGAAAAATATGGGTGAACAAAGGAGTTTGATGGGAAATATTCAGACTTTTTGTTGAATGCTTAACAATAATTTGGTTTAAACTAGAAAAAGATAAAAAGAGAGATTGGGAGGACGATGATGATGAAAATGATGATGATGACGACGACGAAGATGAAGATGCGCCGAGATTCTAAGAACGAAAATACAACTTGCAATCAGAGTTTGCAATTTTAGCTGATTATGCTGTACTTGAAAAGGTTCTTTGGCTGATTTAGGATGATAAAATTCTATTGAATTCACCAGCACTCAACAACGCAGTTTTTAAGTTCCTTTAGAGGATTACAAATCTTCTCTAAGCAGACTGGCTGTTCTATCAAGTTGACTTCCTGGCAATCATGCAAGGAATTTTAGCTAACTAGGAAATCAGAGTAAGATTTTGAATTACATTGGAGGGAGTTGTTAAGAAATAGAAAGAGAGTTCAATAAATGAATTGTAACTATTTTTGTACATTTAACAAATTCTAGATGCGCATGGAAACTCGTTAGTTCGTGGAATTATTCCGAAAGATCTTGAAGAAGATGTTTGAGAAATTAAAAGAGAATAAGCTGCTCGTTGTTGAGATGCTGTTTAGATTCACTGATTTTTCGCTTAAAAACTCGATTCTGTGTAATTATGAGGATCTCAAATCGAAAGAAGAAGATTAAGAGCTAAATGATGATATTGATAATAATCTCAATCCTGGATTATGTAAGTTAATAGCAAAATAAAGATAAATTGTTTGAAGAAAATAATGAAATAATTTTACACATTCAATAAAATGTCCAAATGTAATTAAAAACAGAGACTATTTCAGAGAGGAAACTATGGATCGAACAAGAAGATAGAGCCTTGCTGAATAATTATGAGACTTTCAAGGAACTTCCTAACCTCTATGAGCAACTAGCCTTGGTCTTAAATGGGCTTGGATACTACGATAAATCTCCTATTGATATTCGTCGCAGAGTGAAACATCTGAAATTGCACAAAGGACTCAAGAGAGCGGAGAAGATCTTCAAAGAAATTTATTCCGGGAAGAAAGTAACTTTGATGGAGTGCTTTAAATGAGGAGTGTTTGTGCTTAACATTTGGAAAAATCCCCTAATCTTATTGTTATGACTTGAACAGAAATCTATAAAGGAAGCATTGTCGATTTTGGTGAAGAAATTATCAAAAAGTGAGACTCTAGAAGGAGGAGTTAAAGACTTCTTACTTTTCATTGAGACAATGTTCGCTAATTACAAGGAATATCTGGTTTTTGCAGAGACGTAAGCAAATATTTTACAATGCAAAATTCAAAAAAGCACTAATTTTAATGTCATTCTTGGTTTTATTTCTTCAAGAGGCTAGGAAGAGCATAAACCTAGCGAACTTGATAAAATCTGCTAAGTGTAAGACTTTGCAGTTGTTCCCGTAACACCAAGAGACTTCGATCTTCTGAATATGGAAGAAGCATAAGGTGTCCTTGAATCACTTGGAATGAAGAGGGCAGTTTAAGGATAGAGTTTCTGGCGAATTCCAGGGTATTTTAGTGTCACAGATTTGAATCTTCTGTAAGAGAAACTCACTGAATTACTTCAAGATCCTGAGAAATTACTTGAAGATTTGGGGGAGGAAGAGATAAATGAAAACAAAGAAGAAGTTGAAGATGAGGAAGAAGATGATGATGAGGGTTATAAGAAGGAGTAAGAAGATAAAGATGATGAAGAGGAAAGGCCAAGAGGACATGATAGCTAGCAAAAGAAAAAAATCAAAAAGACGAGGAAGACTTAAGTTAAAAAAGAAGAGCCAGAGGAAGAGGAAGAAGAATAAATGGAATTTAAGGACAATGATGAACCTGCATTTGTGAGAGATTACGAAGGAAATGACGATAATGAGGAGAACGATTAACCTGAAAAAGAGGCATCCAACAATGACAAAAATGAAGATGAAGAAGAAGATGAAAAAGAGCAAGTTTATTAATATCAATTCGAAGAAGAAGCTGATTTACTAAATTATCAGGATCCAGAGCAAAAACAAAAGGAGAATTCATCTCAAAATAAAGAAGATGAAGACAACGCAATAGAAAAAGAAGTTGCTGATATATTCCTAAATGAAGATCAAGAAGAATAAGAAAAACCTGAAAAATAATAGACTGCTGAGAAACCTAAAAAAAGAAGAAACATTATTGCAGATTCTGACAGCGAATAGTGATAAGACAATAGGTGAAAATTTACATAACACTCACATACACACACAACAGATAGAATAACACATTGGTACGCAATCATAAAAAGAGATCAAGAAAAAAGTAATTTTTTAAGATTCTTTTTTTCAGTTTGGTATTTTTTAAATATGTTTCTATTGTTTGTATCAGAAGACTAAACTTGTTTCATATGTATATGTATGCGTGTGCATGTGTCTTCTATCAGAAATCCAAGAGATTAGTAATATTATTGGTGTTGTTCATGTTGCTGCTACTTGTGGACTTATTTCCATTGTTTGTTGAAGAAGAACTATTCTGGAAATCATCATCAGCAAACAAATCAATCGATTTCTTTTAGGAAGTAGCTGCAACTTGCTGTTAGAACTGGGGTTATTGCAGAACTTAAGATGGCTGAGAGGGCTATTAAGGTTTCTGGAATGGAGGTTGCTGTTAGGAAGGAGAAAAAACAATTAAAATGAATAATAGTTATTTTGTTTTGTTACATTTATCTAAGCAGTAGGAACAGGTGAGGGAGAGGAAGGTTTAGTTGCATTACTGCTATTGATAGTGCTTCCATTCTGATTGCAGTTGTTGCTTGATGGTGCTAAATAATCATGAAGAAAAAAAGGAGAAGTTAATCAAAAAATGAAACGAATATTTTGTTTAGTGTATTTATTCTTTGGTCACGCTCATTTTAAGAAGTTCCTTAATTACAATTCCAGGAAATTCTAGTGGCTTTGAGGAAGATCCTTCCTTCGAAGATAGGGAGTTTCTTGGAGTTTTCAGGTACATCCATCCAGACGATTTGATTATTGTACTTATATTTGAATCTAAAGATGTATTCGCCGGATAATGGGAAGTATTTCTTTATGTGCGCTAATCGGATTTCATCTTGCTTCACGGGAATACTGTAAGAAAGGGAGAGAGAGAGTTTGGAAATGAAACATTTTGAAAATAATAGTAGAAAGGAGAAAAGAAACATTTTATTTGTAGTTTTATGTGATTCGTTTTTTTAACTAAAAGTTTAAGCCCTTTTGAGAGCCAGCATGTTTATTTACCAAAACGCATTGGGAATGTCTAGATCGTCTTTGTCTTAAGGGACATAATAGTAGGCATTGCTTATTTCCTGAGCCATTTTGGGAAATGTTCTTGTGTTCGTCTCTCTTTCTTTTTTCTTGGTGAATTCTTATGGAAATAATTAAAAAAATATTAATAGTTTTGTTGCTTTTTAAGTCTACTCTTTTAATTAGATTCTGTGTTTTCAAAGGTGTTTTTGATTTATTTAAACATAGGACTAACAGAAACAGAAGTAATTAAGGGAAATAACATAGTTATGTTCGATAGAATATGTCGAATGTGTTGATTCTAAGCCAATTTCAAGAATAAATGTCAATTATGTCAAAGAGAATATTGTGTAAGGTTGTAATATTAATAATATTTGTCAATATCTTTCATTTTGTTTAGCTTTTCTATGCTCTTTTTGTTAAATAATTAGGCTTTTTTGCTTGAATATTGATTATGAAGAATAGTTTTTCAGTAAAAAAGAAATATCAAAAATTGTACATAAAATAAATAAAAAAACCATGATTAAAATATCAATTAATTTCTGAGAATTTCTATTAATTAAGCAAAGGAATTCGAAGTGGTTGGGGAATGAGAAAGAAGCAGGAAAATAAAAAGGCAAAACCTAATCTAAAAATAAAAAAAAAAACAAGAAGATATTCAAGAAGAAGAAGAATATTAAAAATCATCAAGTATGGGCAGTGTTTTAACTCGTAATAGATTCTGGTGGTACAGATCTCTCTATGATGATTACGTCGCAAGAGAGGCTAAGGCTTCTTTGGTAAAATTCAAATTATTCTATTTTTGAACTCATACAACTGGCAGGATTGCAAGCAATAACAACAACCATAACAAAACTTAGAAACAAAATAAATGTTTGTTCTAAAACAAAAATGGCTGAGCTTAACTTCTTATTTGCTATTCTTTAGTGCTTTCAGTTGATTAATTTACCTTTTTTGTTATTTTCTGGAATCTTAGGGATTAGCAGCTATCATCTGGCTTCCTCATTACTAGTAATAATTCGCATAAAAACCATCTTCTTTCTTCTAAATGCTCTTTTTTGATTGATAATTTGAACAATTATTGATATTGTGTTCTTTCAATAAAAACAACAAACAGCTGGGGTATCCACTTGAACAGAGTGTTCGAGACTAGTTTCGCTCACAGAAACTACGCTCATGAATGGGGTCCAAGAAGAAACAGACTCACACACTCTCTTGAATTCGAATAATTCGATATTATTCTTGAGAACTGGCAAGAACTCGAGGACGAATATGCTGCAAGAGGTAATAATAATACTAATAACAACAGCACAAACTGAAAGAAAGGGCTCATAAAATTGTTTTATTGGGATTCTATATTATGAAATATTTGGATTGTTTGGGAATACTCGAACGCAAGGAATTAATAGAGGTGTTCTATTTCATTAGCTTTAATGAGTGATGTGGTTGATGGTTGTTGTGGATTTGTTTTCTTTAAGCAGATTGGACCTTTTGAACAATTACCTAGATTTTATTGAAATTTTGTTAATAATTTTAAGCAGCTTCTTCAAATGTCTTTTCACTTTGATCTAACCCTCCATTTTTGCAAACAATAAGGCCAAGCTATGCTCAAGTAGTGATTGTCCTGACAATGACAACAGAGGCATTTACAGAACAAATCACTTCAAATAGAAAAATTAACCGTTTTCTTTGTGTTTTCTGCATATATGTTTCGATTATCTTTCAGATTGACATCAAGCAAAATAAATAAAGCTTAAAATTCCTCTTTTTTAATACATATCAAGTAATGATTTTTATTGGTATTAATTAACTCAATCAAACTAGAAAGAATAATAAAACAAAAAATTCACTAAAAATGCCTAATTTTTTTGGTAAAATATCTTTATTAATATTAATAATTCAGCCAAATTAATAGTCTTAAAACATCCATAACTCTTAACTAAATCTAATTAATTTATGTCTGAAAGTGGGGAGGAATAAATAAAAAGAAAATAAAACCATTCAAAACATCTAGTGGGAGGGAAAAGTACACAAATTAATATGAAGATCAATTTAGATAATTAATGTGAGAGAGTGGGAGGCACTTTATTTTTAAAAATACAAATTTCTTAATTTAAATCCTCATTAGGATGCCTTTACAAAGGGAATAATTTTTTTATTTGGAAAAAAGAAAAATAATTCAAAATATTTTCTTAAATAAAAAATAAACTAAAATACAATCCTCCGCAACATACACAGCAGCATGACATAAGGATCTACGCTGCTTGTTGCTTGATTCTTCTGATGAAGCTCCTTGATATATTTCGGACTCACAGAGACTATTAAAACACCCTCCCCCCTGGAATCAAAAGAGACGAGGCAATTCATGAAGGCGTACGGGAGTGTAGACAGAGAGTATTGAACATTTAACCGCCCCAAAAAAATTGATCGCTAAGAACTCCTAAGGCAAATTTAGTTTTTAATCCTCTAGACTCGATACTCGCTGCATACACTTTACAAAGTCTTCTCATTCAGTAAGCATTTTTCCAAAAATGCTTGCTGGGCGAGAGATAGTTCCTTCCTCTGAATTTTCTCGTGCGGCTCTTTAACTTCATTCCAGTGTCGGTCAAAATTTGAAAATATTTTCCATTAACCTGAAGATCTTGAGAGGTATTTAAGAAAATTGCATTCACTTTTTGATGCACTTGAATACCACTCGATCTTTCAGATATATTTCAAAAGATTAATAAAAATTTGAATAAAATAAAAAATAAAAATAAATAAATTTAAAAAGCAATGGAAAGAAGAGAGAGAAATAGAAAGAATTATTGCGAATTTTTCAAATATTTTCTTGAAATTCGTTAAAAAAATAAATAAAAAAAACCCCAAACCCCCCAATAATAAAAATTAAAAAAAAAAATAAATTCATTGCATTAAAAAAATAAAAATAAAAACAAATAAACATAAAATTAAATAACATTAAACAATAAACAAAAAAACTAAACAAAAAAGTAATCATAAGGGAGGTGGGTTGAATTGTATTTTTAAGAGAGATAGAAAAATTAATTTACAATTTTAAAAAATTAAAGAAGAAAAAAAGTTAGTTAAAAAACAAAAATAAAGACTTAGAGATAAAAAACTTAAATTTAATTGAAAAAAAAAAAGGAAAATAAACTTAATTTTTTTTATCATTTTGAACATTGAAAGATCTAATAAATTATCTATGTAAAATCTAATGATTTTTTAGAATAATTAAATAAACAATTACTATGAAAAACCAATGAAATTTTTTTAATTATTAATAAAATAATTTAGATTAAATTAAATAAATATTATAGAAAAATAGCAATACGAGGCGTTAATATCCTAACAAATGACATGGACAAGACAATGAATTAATTCCTGTTAGAATACTAGTATGCATGATTGAAGATGATCAACAAATTTTGAAACATATTTATTTTAAGAAAAAGAGGTTAAATTTGGAATTATTTTTTTTTAAACATAACTAGCCTTCTTGAAAAAATGCTTTCTTTTTGCCTGTGTCTTCATGGGATTGAAGTTCTTCTGTTTATCTAAAGCAATCTCTGCTTTTATCTCATTCATTCATTTTTTTTCCAACAAAAAAGCTGCTGATTTCAATGTCGATTGATTTCACTTAAACCAACGGTCCAGCTGAATAATCAAATAAGTCCGGAAAGTTCTCGTCTAAGAGTTGCTTCAATGGTTAGCTGATCAAAATCCTTCCTCTTTCTCCATTTGATTCCATTTTATTTGCGAGTAAAACATCTTTACCGTAGATATCATATCTCACAACATTTTTCCCTATGACTCCTCCTATGATATCTCCTACATGTATTCCGATTCTCATTTCAATATCTGAACTCTAGTCACTGTGTTCCTTTTGTTCTTTACGGAATTAGCGTAGGCATTCGATCATTGAGAAACCCATTTCAACTACATTTTTAGCTTCAGTTGCTGGGTCACGCTTGTTTGCATCGGAAAAGCCCATGACTATGTAGCAATCCCCGATTGTGTATACTAAACAAATTACAAGAATAATCAGCTATTTTAGCCCAAAAATGACAGATTTATCTGCCCTGTGTTCCTTTTACACTTGAAAACATTATGTTTGATGCATTTGTGATCGAATTTCGTGAAGAGACTCTTCAGCATCTAGACGACTTCATCTGGCTTTTTATTGCTAGAGTATGCAGTGAATCCAGAAATATCAGCAAACAACAATGTCGTCCTTGAGAATTTCTCTGTGAAAATGCTGTTGTCTTCGGGGTTACGTAGGAATGTCTAGTAGATCTATTTTGATTTTTGTCATTGAACAAAAAAACAGAGAGAATTGAAATTAGTTCCTTCATAATAAAAATTATTTTTCAATCAGATCATTTTTCTATTGTTTACATGTGTCGGCAGCAAATGAACGAGCAGCCTGACTTCTTAGTTCCTTTAGTGATGATGTATTCTGTTCTTATTGAACGATTCGATATTTCTCACAAAAATGTGAATCTTTTTGAAGAGAAACGCTATGAATATCACACCGATTAAGTAAATATCCGAGATATTAATCGTTCCACGTAATCCATCTCGGATGATAAATCCACTGAATATCACTGTCACGAATATAAGCGAGTAAAATGGTCTAAAGGATACACTTAAAGTGTTTAGAATCCCTAGCGCAGCAAACTGCAGCGTATCTAGCATCTTGAAAATACCATTATGATCATAGCTGTATTGTCCCATCAGAGCTAACGCAGAGCATATAAATGCTGTCCTAGTGATTGAAGTCAATAATCGTATCATTGTAAGCCTTTTCCAGATTAGCACTATTGATATCATCAAGCATATCGATGCAAGTTCTAACGTGTAGAAAAACCAAACCAATGACTAGCTATCAAGGATCAGGATTCGGAACATGAGCATCGTGAATTGCAGTATCACGCAAAGGGAGCACTAGAACACAATGCCAAAACCATTCGCGAGTTAGTAGCACTGCATGAAATCACTGAAGAGTTGTTTAGAATCGGTTATCGGTTGCAGTGTAATATTGGAGTATTTGATGATCTCCACTTCTAACTCTTCCACTGATGAGTTAGCTTCGTCTTCGTTTTCATCGTTGTTGTTATTGTTACTCGGTGCAGTGTTCTCATGCTGCCCAGATTTCTCTAAGATTCCATTTGGATTTATCTACTTCTCAACACTCTTGCTTTCAGTCATCCCTAGGAACGTCTTGGGATTAATGTTCTTGAGTCGCATTGATCGCATCATGACTTCTTTCATGGCTACGGAGTTCGCGAGATTGTTTTTAGGGATGTTTGGACTGCTCACGGGACTTGCATTTCCACTGAATTTATCTCTGTTATCGCCTATATCAGATTGTCTATCTTTTAAAGGTATATTGTAACCCATGATGATGCTGTTTGATTGCTTTTAATCTGCAATAGGTATAGGCTATCGCTAATCTAAGGAAGCTAGTTCTTGGTTCTTTTCGATGCCCTTAAGGATACTTTCAAATCTATTGTTGGTTGGTGTTTTCTTCTTGAGACTAGATATCATATGATTGATTTTGCTGTTTGGAGAAGATTTTTCAGGGTTTAAGCTATTTACATTGGAAGTATTAATCCCAGGAGATTTATCTTTGACTTCGATTTCTTGCGGTAGAGGGCTTTCAACAGAGCCTTCTTGGACAGAGCTCTAAATGGAAGCACTTTCGTCAAGGCCATCGAGATCACCTGTAGAAGAAAATTAACAAAAAATTCATAAAAAGAGGGATTTTAAGATGATTTTCATGCGAAAAATAAATATTATGCAATTTTTTTTGAAACAGTTGTATATTTTATCTATTAAATTACTTTCTGAAATATGTGCTTTGAGATCGAAAATTCTCGTTTTAACTCTTTCTTTGCCGGTTCTTCCCTTGTATCCTTGTGGTTTAGGTTAGCTCTCATGAAGAACTTATTCGTTAGCTTTATACTAATCTGGCTGGTTCATTAAAAGCAGCGATTTATGTAGATTATCTGCATCAGCTGCTTCAGAGATATAATACGCTGTGAGCATGCCTTTCCCCTTTGCTTCGAATTAGAATTACTAGTAGATCCAATCTGCATCTTGGGGGATAGCAGGATGTCCAGTTTCTAGAATAGGCGAGATTTTAGCAAAAATCACATCTGAAAAAAGTGTATTTGCAGACTAGCAATTTGAACAAAGTCTGCTTGTAGTATTCACTGTATCACCTATCAGTGAGAATTATGGTTTATGATACCCAATAACCCCAGCCGTTACAGGTCCAATGTGCACACCCATTTTTAACTTAATCGGCTAAGCATTCCCCCATTGAGCTTTCGCAGCTACTGCGTGCATCTTCGAAGACAGCAAAAGCATTCTTGCGTAGTGCTGCAACTCAGTGACTTTCTTACTTAAATTCCTTTCAACAGCATTCAACCCACCAGCTGCCATGTATGTCTTCCCTACTGTTTCAATCTTCTAGATACCAAATGCTACAGTAAGCTCATCAAATTCTCTGAATAGATTATCCAGCAACTACACGACATTGACACCTTCACAATCCATAATCTTATCGAATTCGCTGATATCGCAGAATAGAATGGAAGCTTCTTCTTAGTCCCTGGAAAAGTTAGTCTTCCCAAGGATAACATCTTCCCTGATGAATTCAGGAAGTAAGATACTGAGAATGTCTTAGCGCTGAGATTTCTCTTCTTAGTACTGAATTTAAAGTAGAAATTCATTTTTACTTTCTCTTTCATCGATATATTTTGAGACTAAGGAGTTGAATAGACAAACTAAGAGAATAATCAAGTAACTAAAGTAAAGATACAGCTCTAAAAGAGTATTTTTGTCTTCTGTAAGATAACTCTTGGCATTGTTAATCATTTCGTCTTGATTCACCACAAACCAGATGTATTGGTGACCTACAAAAAAAAACAAATTTAAGAATACAAATTTTGTTCCAAAAAAAATGAAAGGAAGTTAATTTTATGATTTTACCTAAATTAAACAAGGAAAGGCATGATAGTTGAATGAATGGACCAGGCATAAGACTTAATAAATAGCTGAGAAAAGGAGCAATCGAGGTGAAATCAAGTGTTTAATACCAACTTTCTATCAATTCAAATCCGATTGCTGTTGCAACATACTATTTTTTTATCAATACAAACAACCAATAATTTAGTATATTTATCATTGTAAATCACCTAAGATTTAATTAATTTGTTACCATTAATACAATGTATTTTCTAGCCGGTTGGAAGTGCTCTCGAAAGAACACGAATGAAGACACTAAATAAATTATCGAAAGCACTAAGCAGGCTACTCGAAATGATGTATTTTTCGATGGACTGTATTCTTCCCCTCGAAGAGGTTCGTTTAGTGAATAAGACAGCACTGAAACTAAAATTCCAGGGAGAGCTCCTAGGGAAATGAAAAATCGTAGAATCCAAAGATGTCCTTTTGCTTTTTGCTGCTCGTAGACTTGTTAAAGTCCATTATCCAAGAATTCTAAGCTAAACTGATTGAATCCTAACTCTTAGTTGAAAGCCAACTCAGCAGGGTTTAAAACTGTTTCAGAAAAAAAAATACTATCAAAAATGTTATTCGAAAATCCCACTAAAATTATTTTTTGTTACTTTATTCAATATGCTTGTCGATTTTGACGTGCTTGAAGATTCTCTTTATGAGCACATACGGTTTCTTCAGCCTGACAATCTAGCTTTCTAAAAACTATTCTAGCGACACAAGCCGTTCAAGGTAATTCATTTCAGTTGGATCTTAGATCGGCTATGAAGTTATGCTTTTGAATGGCTTATGTTGTGGGCTGTGTTTAGGTGAAAACGCTAGCGGGAAGTTTAAGAGGTCTTTAGGGTGAATAATGACATCATCTTGGATTTCAGGGTGTTGGATTCTTCTCATTAGTCTGTAAGTTAATTTGTCGCCGAGATTTTTTGTGACTTCAAAGTATAACACGGAGAAAAGAAAGGAGATTGGAATGTTGAAGAGCAATGACATGATATTGTCAGCTTTGAAGAAAGCAGAGGCTAACGAAGCACGCTCCATAATGTCGGAGTATTCGTAGTAAATGTTTATGAAACCAACAATTGCGAGCACTTAAGAAAAGAAAGGAAAAAAAGGAAGTTAGCTAGAAAATTAAAGGAATGTAACCATTTTTTGGTGATAAAATAAAGGTAAATAAGCTTGTTTGGTTACTTTCATAAGCGAAAAATAGGAACTGCATCCAAAAAGGGCATTTCGTTGGTTAGTTCAAGAACATTTTGATTTTTGTCACGAAGATAAGTTAAACTAATAAAATCAGTCTGAACGTGTGAAAACAATCATTTGCTGACTCAAAGACTGTTGTGACGTAGATAGCTGCAAAATGTGCAAGTGCTTCGATTATCGCATGAGTGAAAAGGGAACTAACTCTTAGACTAACTCTTTAATGGAGATTTGCTAGGTACATTTTATCGAAGAGGATCCTAATGGTTGCATGATGAGTGTTCAGTAAGGGATCATAGAAAAATATATATAACAGAATTCGTGGCAAGTAGATGAAGACTGTCAGGAAGATTACGTCTTGATCGAAGAGCAGCAAGCTAGAGGAGAACACATACCAATTCACAGATAAGTTGAATAAAAAAATAATAAACATCATGTAGAAACTATTGAACATGACATATTGCATTTGCAGCATGAGCTTCGGGGAGTAGTACTGCATCAGCATCTTAATGATGCGGAGATCGCTGATGACGACATCTCCACCGTTTGGTTGGGAGAATGCTCTAGTTAGATGTTTTCGTTGTAGATATTTTTCGACGTTGATAGCTCGTTCTAAAGCGATATTTTTAGATGTTGCAATTAAGCTGGCTGGTCTTTTGGGGGAATTTGCGCTTCTAGGATTTGAAAATATATTTTCAGTGGTAGCGATCGTTGGAGCGCCTTCTTCGTATGTGTTAGTTCGTTACTGATGCCTCTTGAGTTTAGCTGAGAACTCCGATAAAGTTGGATCTTGGAATTCGAATGAAATATCACTGATCTGCATCATGAGACAGTCGTTCCAGCCATCACCAACGCTTAAAACGATGCTCTTTTTTTCGATGAATTTTGTGAGTCGCACAAAATATTGTTTATGCTCGGCTCGGAGTTCATACCCGATGATTTTGCCAACGTGAGCAAGAATAAATGCGAAATGAGCTTCGAGACTGGAATTTCCAGCGATTATGTCTAATTATCGTTAGCCAACGATCAAAACATTCTGCAAAAGGAAAAGGAAGACAAATGAATGGATAAGAAGATAGTTTGTGATAAGATAAAATAAGCTTGTTCTGTGTAAAAATTGATAAATAAATTGAGAATATTTGTGTTTTATTTGAAATTTCTCTTTTGGAGGTTATTACTTAGTAAACTCTTCGATCGTAGCTAAACTAGAAAGGATTTGAAAACACAGATAGAAGTTAGTTTTTTGATTGAGCTTCTGTTTGCATGGCATCAGATCCATATCCGATGATATCCTTAAGAGAAGATAAGCTTTTTTTAATTGAAATCTCGATTTCTTCAGAATTAACTCCTTCGATTTCAAACAGTTTCTAAGGTAATCCATATTGAGGTGCTCCAAAATGACACAAATTCGCTGCTGATTAGACTTTCGATAATTTATCACCAGAGAGTATTCCAACTCTGATCATGCACTCATTCATGAACTAAAGACTTTCTTAGAACCCCTCATTCAGCTAATCTTAGATGAAAATGATCCCAAGAAACGTCAGATTGCTCTCCATACCTTCGAGAAGTTTATTGTAAAACCCATCGAATTCTTCGACTTAATTCCGCATAGTCTTGATGACTTGCTCTATCTCATCGCATTCTCTCTTGGATAGCACTTTTTTACCGTAGATAATTGCTCTGCAGCCTAATTCAAACTGTCGAGTAATGCAGAACCGAAGTTTCTGTTTCATTTCACTGCTAAGATTAGAGCACAAATCCAACATGCTTTCTTCACCTCGTACGTATCTACAGCAATCACAAACAAAAAGAAAACAAATGAGGAAGTTTAAAAATGGATTATTTTGAGACTGTTTTATGAATAATAAAACTCAGAAAAAGAAAAGGAAAATAACCCAATTATCTCCATTAGATATGTTTCTTTACAATGCAAATGTTGACTGTGAGATGTAATGAGTAGGTTCCCCTGATTTTTCGATTGTTGGAACTATTGGAGGAGCACCATTGGTGTTTGGTTCTTACTTGAAAACAGGGAAATTAAACCCACCAACACCAGTTAAGGAGGTTTTATTCGGGCTAATAGCCGCAGAATCAGAGATCTTCTTAGACTGTTAATTCACAAAACTTTTCGAGATTGATTCTGTAGATTCTTCAACTAAAAAGGAATAGCGAGAACTCACTCTGCAAGCACTGAAATCGATCGTTTTCCGAACAATAACTCTTGCTTGAGGAGCTGATTTATTCTTAGAGTTGGAGATGATGTAATATTGATTTCTTTTTTTCCGTAGCTCGCATTTTATCCCTAGACTCTTGATATACTTGAATATATATTCATCTTCCCTTTTTTTACTTTCTATTTAGACTACACGATCTTTCTCTACACGGATAATCCAACCCTAACAGACGATAAGAGATTTCACAAAATCTTATGCTGTACTGGAGTATTCTGCTATTTTCTACTGTAATTCTGAGTCACCTTCGTAATATGAGATTTTTGGGAATGGAGCTGCATCTTCTTCGTCTGTTTCCTCTGCTGAAGCTATTGTGTCTGTGAAATAAAAGAGAAATAAGCTAAAATCAATATCTTTTTAGGAAAAGAATTTTTTTTTTAGAAAAACAAACATAGTTTACTGTTAGTCGCGATCCCTTTAAGCTTTATGAGCATTTCATTCTTCTTTTTCTCTGGAGAGCTAGCTTCTGGAATGTTAAATTCAATATGATTAGCAATAATCCCATTTGTTCCAAATTTTGTAGGGGATTTTGGACTTGTTGATAAATTAATTTCTTAGAACGATTTATCTGATTTCCTTTTTTGGTTAAATCTTTTCTTGAATCGTCTGGGGCCTTATGATCTCGTCATATTATACTCTCCTTCGATCGATCTATTGAGGTTTGCATTCAAGATTTCTGATTTTTCACTGGATGCTATGGATTTACGTGATCCTAAGGAATTATTAATCATATCTTATTGATTTGATTCACCATTAAAACTCACATACCGAGGGAGTCCTGCATGGTTATTATTATCGTTACTGTAGATATCAGCTGGAATATGCGATAAGCTACTGAGATGTTAATCATAACTATTATTAATAGGTGATTCATCTCCAAATGACCCAAATTAATGTTATCCCAGCTCTATTGCATTTTCTGCAGTGTGGGTATTCTTAGCTGAGGAAGATTTATGTTTTTTTAAGGTTTCTTCTTTGAATTTGAGCGTTTTGAAATCATTTTAATGGTTGTTGTACTCCCAGATAGCTATTGGTTTTCGATCTAAGGGAAGTTCTTAAGCTGGCGAAAGACGATTTTCTTCTTTAGAAAAATCAATCGATTCAAAAGATGTTGAATAGTCATTATCTGGTTCTTCTCTGACTTCTTAGATGATGGAGTTCATAACTTTTGATTTGCGACGATGCGGATGATTGATAACTTTATCTAAAGGCTGTTTTTGAATTTCAAGTGAAGGTGCCTGTTGGATTTTTTTCTCAGGCGTTGTGTTCAATAATTATTCTGTTTATGTTTGGAGAGAATCAAGGGGCTCAGTTGTAAACAGCGTTCGAACAACTGGATTATTTGTGAATTACTAATTGAAAACGGGATTATTATTATTATCATCGTCGTCGTTGTCAGTGAAATTCTTCAATTTCTCAAGGTTTGTTCCCCCTATTATTTCCTTAGCATCGGTATCTGAATTCAAAGTAAAGTTTTTAAATCCAGAATCTTATTTTGGTTTAGCATTCCCAGATCTAATATCTTCTTGCAGCGATGGTCGTTTGGTTTCGGATGATTCTTCAGAATTTGGACTTTTGTTCTTAAAATATGGGGAAAGAAATTCTTCTCGAATCTCTGAGTTTTCCTCTTAATGGTAATTTGTCTCACCTTATCTTTCAGTAGATAGTATAGGTCCTTCAGGAGCAGTTACAATTTCAGTTTCTTGGTCTTCTTTGGTTTTGAAATCGTTGCTGAAAGCTGATTTGGGAGGTAAAGAAGGAGAAACACAAAAATTATTCATTGATTTCGATTAAGGTTCTTTTGAAGGCGCAAAACGGCTTGGGGCTCTTGCAAATACTGATTCCATTTTCTTTCTCTACTACTATTACTGAAGCTGAGTTTGACTAGATGCCAAAGAAGTGCTTATTTCAAGTAGAGAATTCTGCTTAACTGGAGCAGTATTCTATTAGACAAATTGATCCCTTAATGTTTTTTTCTCAGACCCTGCAGGGTCAGGTAGAGGGATAGTCTAGTCAGATTAAGGTATCCTCTTAATTGAAGATGTCTTAGAGTTGTTATTGTTCTTGTTGCTTTTGTTACCACTTTTATTTTTAGGAGATATCGATGCATTCAGCATCTATGCGAGATTTAAGTCATGAGATAATCCAAGTCCCACAAGCATGGAGTTCTAAACTTCCTGAAAATTGTTCTTGATTTTCTCTAAAAACGGATTTAACGTTTATTCACTTCCATTCAGCATCGAAATCGGAGAAGGAAGCGCAAGTTACACTGGATTCAGTTAGTCAGTTTCATCTCTTTAACTTAATCGAGCTTGCAGATGGAGACTAATGGAACTATTATTTGGATTCAGAAGATTGTTGTTGCTGGGTGTGCTATTGTAATTTTTGTTAGAGTTCCCCTGTGCATTTTGACTCTCAGTCTTACCAAGTTAAAGTGCGGCCATCAAGCTGGAGGCAGCACCACTTTAACCGGGGAATAGCTTCAAACTATTATTTCCATTGTAGCTTTTTTAAATTGGGCTTCCAGAATAATCGGCTTCTTCTTGTTCATATTTCTCAAGAGAATTGTTATTTCTATTTAGTTAATTTCCATCTCCTTCCAAGGCAAGTACTTCCTTACAGAATTCTGAGTTTTTATCTAAAAAAAACAGATCATTGTCTAAGATAATAGATTCAATCTTCAGTCTATTGCTAGTTATTGTTCCTGTTTTGTCAAAAAACGCCCAAGAGATTGTCCCAAGATTTCGCAACGCTTCCGGGTTGTTTACTCGGACAATTTGTTTTTTTTATTTCTCCAAAAATAATTTCTAATGCAACAACAGAATATCAAGCATTGCATAGACCATGAATGGCAGGCACATGCTGAAAGCTGAGAGGAAACTACGACTGTCAATAAGAATTTTATCGTTACCTTACCATTTATTTGTTGTTAAATACGCCTCAACGTTAGAAGAGTTATTCGATCCCATCCCTTGATTTTCAGTGTAAAGGAGTTTGCAGAGAAGGGAGATTGTAATTATTGTCGAAATTAGAAAGAGATTAAACTTGATGATGGTTTTATCCATGTAATTTTTCTTGATTCTGCTGAAATATGTGTTCCGTCTGATGATAGTTTCTTTGCCTGTTTGAAGTACCAACCCGAAAATCCAATCAACTCTGCTTAGCATAGTCCCAGCTAGCATTATGTTTCTCAAGGTGAATTTCTCTCCCGATGGTTCAACTTTGAGTCTCAGAATACCTTCGATGTCACGCGCATTGCAGGTATGACAGAAGTATTCCACACTGCAATTTAACTGCTTTTTGTATTCTTCGAACTTTCCTTTAACAAGTGAGTTTGGATCTTCAAATGTCACACGAAGAGCTTCTTTCTCCTAGGATGAGCTTTGTCCGTCGATTCTCTAGGAATTTATGTCAAAATTCCTTTCGGGAGCATCAAGGATAAGGATATCTGCAGGGACATACTCATCTTTACCTATCCAAAGGATGTCACCAACCTAATGAAGAAGAAAAAAAAGGCAGATTTTTAGCAGAAAAGTCCACAAAGAAAATAGATGAATTTGTATTTTACCTCAATTTTTCCATTAAGAATAAAGCGACATTCACTAAACTAAAAGTGTTAAACCAAAAAAAGAGTTAGAAAGAATCACAAATTCATAGTAAGTAAGCTAAAAAAATAGTCACCTCTTTATTCTCGTTTTAGGAAGAATTCTTATTATTGTTTTTGCCAGTAACTTTTATTTTCTACTCCTTAAAGTTATAACTGCCTATTTTTATTAGTTTTCCGCCAGATTACCTATTCTAAGAAGAGAAAAAAAACATAATAAAGAAATTTTCGAAAAATTTTTAGTGTCTTTTTTTTGTTTGAAAATAATCTATTTTTAGATAAGAAATAGAAATTGTCTGTTACTAGCACTTTGAATTTAATCCCAGAATTAAGAAGCTAATCAGCTGAATAACGAGATCTATTTATGAAATACTCTTTTAATGTTGAAACTATTAGACTAAAAATCAAAGGAACTAAGAACACTTAAGATCCATAAGGCGAAGCAGCAGGTCGATAGGCTAAAAATATGAGAATAACTATTCCAAATATGTACATAGGACGCTTCAGAAAATTTATAAGAACAAATGGTAGAATTCGCAATAACTAACAGCAAAAGTAACATTAATCAAAGGGGGAAATCAAGAGAAAATTCATAAAAAAGATAGTATTAAAAAGCGGTTTTGAAGTGTATTTTTTGATAAATTTTTGCATTACAGATACTCTTGAAGTCTTCACAATGTTTTTTTCTCTTTTCGTGAACCGACCTCTAAACGCTGTTGGAGTCCCTTTCTTGAGCTGAAACTGAATAAAAAACCCATGCGAGAAGTCAAAGGACCAAACTATGAAAACATGCATAGCCAACAAAAAATACAAAAATATACCTTTAATCTCGCGTTCGACTTCTACTACCCATGACACTGACAAGGACAATTCTAAGGCTCTTGATTTCCCATTCCAGATTGCTACGAGTGATCATGGATAGATTAATATTGTCTTCTTCCATCATTGTTATTATCCTTGAATCCCTGATTGAAGTTGATCCCATTTTTTTAAGCCGCAAAGAACTAGCGGGCTCGAGCCATGTAACCTGACAGTACCCCCTGGAAGCTGCTTTGATTCTCAGAATTGAGTTTCATGTATTTCAATAACCTCGAGAGTGCAGAGAATCAGATAAGTATTTTTGAAAAGAACAACTGAAAAGACTGCGAATCAAGAGAGCTTATTGTCTCTCTCTAGACCAAAAATGAAAATATTAAATATATTATTCTCTAACAAATCTGGGGAGCAAATTGTTCTCTCTCTCTTACCCTCTCTCCTAGTCAAAGTTTCTTTTCAAGAATCTCATAATAAAGATCTAATGAATATTTCAAAAATAAAGTGGGGGATTTGTATATTTATATTTGTTTTATCTCAGTTTCTGTGTTGTGTTTGGGGTCCAGATCTCACCTTGCACGATGTGTCTATTGAATTTGTTTTTCAAAATAGGTGTAAAGTTGCTATTTTTTGGGATTAAACTATTGCTAGGATTAAACGTATTTCAGTAAGAAAAACAAGTGAAAATCAAAAGAGGTTTTAATGGCACTAATAATCGTTTTCTCTTTTTTCTTCTTGTGGAGTTTACTTGTTTATCTAAGTATCAGGAGGCCGCTTGGATCTTGCCTTAAACTAATTTAACTTTTTAGCTGTTTAATCGTGGAATTCGAAGAGATTCTAAGCTTATTCAACAAACGGTATATTTATGATTTAGATCTCAATATCTATTTTATTTTGTTCCCCCCTCCCCCCCCCCCCCTTTCAATATTTGTTATTACAATCGGCTCTTTGAGAAAAAAAATCAAATGATTTGGTTTTTATTGTATTTATCTTTTATTTCCTCTTGGATTTACTCTTTGTCATACAAACAAACCCACTGAAGTAAACTTCCAATATTGTTTAAATAGTTTACTGCATAAAATTAATTATTTTTCTTTTTTGTTAATACTCCGCAGTAAAAGATTCAAGAAGTAAAAATAATTAAGAGAAAATAAAAGAAAGATTCAAAAAAGGAACAGCGCTAGAAAAGAACAAATTCTGAGAAGAATGTGAGTAATAATCTGTGCAAGTTTTATCATTTTTTTGTTTGTTCAAAAGTCTGCCTTATTCTTTAACCAATCCAAATTTGCTTGCGGATTCTTTCTTTCTCACTCGTGTCTCTTTTTGTTTTGTAAAAAAAAGTGAAATGTTTAAATGAAACTGCTTTTTAAAAAGTTTGGACAGTGGAGTACTACTTCCAAGAACATGATAAAAAAACAAAAAAACAAAGGCATCCTTAACAGTGATTCAAGAAATAATAATTTTCATTATTTTTTCTTGTTTGATTTGGATTATGCTGCCTTATTCTCACCTTTATTATTGTTTTAGGCAATTTTAGATGTTTCTGCTGCTGCGATTTGCTAAACTTTTTAAGCCTTGTGAGCTTGAGCTTTATTTGCTTTGGCTTGCTGAATTTGTTCTTGTTTTTTGTAGTATTCAATAGGATACTTGAGAGTGTGATTTGGCTTGAATCTCAGATAAAGATAGTAAATCGCGCTGAAAGTGCTCACAGCAATCCAAGGCAAGGAGACATAAAGTGGTGTTGGCTCATCAAGCATGTTTCCAGCATCATGCGAGAACTTATACGAAATGAATACCTCCGTGAAGCAAATGAAAAATGTGACCCATCTGCATTTTCCGGAGATGGGATTGTCGACTCGAGTCTTGGTGCCCCATGTGGAGATATCAGTGTAAGCTTCTTTGAATGCGAGATTGGACAAAAGGAACCAAACAGAGAGTCTGTAGATGTTGATCCAGTTTTTAGGAGGGATCCAAAGTGCGTTGATCATGAAGAACCCGCAAAGGAAATTTATGATGATAATCACCCAGATGGCAATCATTCCTCCGAAATGTCTATGGCAGCTCCAGACTTTCCATTCAGTGAAATTCTTAGCACCTTTTCTACCTAGCCAATCGTACTCTTGTATTCCCAGAAGCTTCACGACAAATAAACCTAAATTGGGAGAAATATAATTGAATTGAGATTATTTAAAAATAACTCTAATATGATAAAACGATAAAACAAGAGAGAACATGTTGCAAAAATGATCTAATTCTTACCAACAATGATGGCTGTGGTATTAGACATGAGGACATCAAGTAGAACATGATCCCACCAGCATTCTCTGAAATGAGGAAGAACATGTTGGGCGGATAATTCTAAAAAAAAAATAAAAAAAATAGTTAGTTTTTTTCATAATAAATTCTCCTCCCAATAAAAATCATAAAAATCATGTATCCTTACCAATGACCTCATCGAGGACAGACCAAGTATGAAGAATATATGGATCACGCACAATTAATGCAGCACAGAACCAGTTGATCAAATGAATCGCGAAATAATGATCTAGATTATCCCAAAGATTGATCCATTCAAAATCGCAGTTATCATCGTAAGTGTGCATATGATGAGGGACAGGCTAACCAAGCTCCGGGTAGAGATGCTTAAAGAGGTTTCTAGCATCAGTGCCATTCTAAAATGACAAAAACACTAGAATTCCCATATAGATAATGCAGAATCTCAAGACACCTCTCCAAAAAGCTTCATTTGGGCGGAGGAATGGGCCCTTGTAATTCCGCAAGGTTCCTTCAGCTACAAAGACGAAACAGGCACCCATTAAGCCCATTTTGTAGTTAGTCTCTGAATGGTCGGTGTGCTACACTGCATAGTACAATGTTACACCGAACACAATTGTGAAGAGGATTTGTTCAGAGTACTTCATTTCGAATATCTAATTCAAACTATTTTTATTATTTATTTTTTTCAATTTCTCTTTCAAAGATTTATTAATTTGAAACACCCTCTAATAAGAGGAGGAGAAGCTTATCATTTTGACCTTAAATTTCGTCCTTGTCAGATTAACCAGAGAGAAAAGAAACAATCAAGGCTACAGCTGTATCTATCCATATATATTCATATACTTGAAAGGCATTCTAACAAAATAGAAAGGGTTTCAAGTTTATTTCAAACTTGCAATTCTAGCAATACCTTAATTCAATTTTTTTCAAAAATCTCTCTTTTGTTTTTTAGTAGGAATTTGTAATTTTTTTCATAAAATTGATATCAAGGAATAGTATCTCTTTCATATCTTCTTTGAGATCGATATCCATTGTTTTCATAATTATAGAAGGAAAGGAATCATCACAATTTGATTTTTTAGCAGAAACAAAAATTAATTGTTTGAGAAATGTGTTGGTTATGTGCTTTGATTAAGCCGATTTTTCACAGATTTTTTATCTTTCATCTTTTCCTTTGTTCATTCTTTATTCTCAAAAATTAACTTAAAAAATGAAAATTTGAACTATTTTATTTATGCATTCTTTGCATAAAAATTAAATGGCTCAAATAGGTTTTAATCTACTTCTCTCTTTCTTTCTCTCATGTCTCAGTACATAATTGTTGTGATTATTTCATTTCATAGTCAATTAATTGCATTTCTCTGTTAGCATCCTCATCGATTGTAACCCCTTAATTCATAAATAAAGAAAATGAGTTATTGTATTCTAATGAAATTGGAGTTTAGTTGTATTGTTCATTTCTGTAATGAGCTAAACAAAAAATGAAGGTTTCGTTTGTGGATGGTTTAGAAAAAATCATTAAGATCTACATATCTACCATCATTTCTCTAGCTCATAGTCTGATTCCACTTTTCATCCGTATTTATTCCGATAGATTTCATAGTAAAGTAAGAACGCAGCTGGTTATCCAATAAAGCAGAAGCTCACCCAGAACATAAGGTTTCCAAGTTAAGAGTTCTCCAATTTAAGAATCTATTTCATCCAAAAAGCAAAAAAAAATTAGAAAAAAAACATTTTTGAACAAAAATATCATTTTTTATTTATTTATTTCTTATTCAACCTTTGTAATTTTTCTTTGCAGCATAATGATAGGTGCTTAGAGCCACATTGCTAAGAAAGCATGGTATCCGACGACTGATATTGAAGCTGAGATGATCCATTCATGAAGGAAAGCCGAAAGAGTGAAGACTAAGATATTCGAAATGGCTTTACTTATTCCTCTTTTCAATAATGGATTGTAGAAATGGCGAACACACCAGTTATGTACTGGGAGATTCCATAATCGCCAGTATTATTCGAGATCTCTGCAATTCCACCAGTCCTACGATATTAATATGCAAATTATATTGTTATTTTTCAGAAATAAGGCATACAATTATTATAAAAAAGTAAAGAAAAGGGAATGTAAAATTCAGATTACTAGATAGAATTATCTGTCTCCATATCTAAGGAGTTCCGCAGTGATGTTGAGAAAGACTTAGAACAATCCGAAGAATCCACTAACCCAGAAATACAAATTTGGAATGGATAGCTTGAGCATTCTCTCTAATAAGAACAATATGTTATCGTTTGCGGGGTCTTTCTAGAGCTCATAAGTCTCTTCTAGCAATGGGCTCACATATTAGAACCACAAGACACTAAAGAGAAATCACAAATGAAATTAAAAATTAGAAATCTTTTTTAAATTCTCTGTTTTTTACGTTTAGAAGAGCATCGTAAGGACGAGTTCAACGAATCTTTTGAACAACCAGAAGCCACGGATTCTCTGTGTTCTAGGGTAGACCATCTGAAAACAAAGAGTTGGTGCTGCTAAGAAATAACCTAAGTCAGCTAAGCGCAGAAGAGAAATAGGATTTTCGTAGTTTTTCTTCATGACTTCGAAATTCTGTGAATAGAGAGGTAATAATAAGAAATAATGTAAGATTTTGAAAGCAACAAATCCCTCAAAATTTACATCAGAGGATGCTTCTGATTCAGTGATTACTTCTTGAAGATCTTTGTGCTTTTTGTTTGGCTGACTTTTGAACGCTTTGATGCGTTCCACTAAGAAATAAACGTTTCTCCAGACATGCGCGTAGCTTATGAGTTTAAGCCAGATCACACAACTCATAAAGATCAACACGATACTTGGGAAAGGATGGACTTCATAGAACTACTTGAATATCACTGGATTCAGGAGCACAAACATGATATTAATGAAATTGAGAATCCAAGTTGTACGCGGATTGATTTTTCCTGAGAAATTGAGACGTTGAATGTAGTACGCTATCAGTACTTGAATTGCTAGCCCGCAAGCGATAGCAATAGCGCTAGGCTCGAGATAGCTTCCAGGTTCTTTCCACTTTAATAAAATGAAAAATTCAAGGAATCAAAAAATGAGATAAAAATTCATTTATTCTTGTATTTTGTGCGTTTATCCATGTTTTATTTACAATCTTGTTGAGTTGAATGCCATACATCTTCGCATTATCTATAATACTACGGAGATTATTTGCTAGCAACGCTAATCCAGCAGCATTCAAGAAACCTCTGAAATTCTACTCTGGAGATTCTGTGCTCAGCAAGGAAGTTCTATTCATCTTAGCAGGGTTGTATGATAAAGGGCCTTTGAACTTCAAGAAAGATTTGCGCTCATTTATCTAAGTTTGAAGAGAGGGAAAAAGATCAGCATTTTAGATTTAAAAATGAAAAAATGCTTGGTTATAAAGAAAACTAGAATTATTTGTTACATTTTCCATGATTTCTCTGAGAATCGCAGGTGAGCTTGCATGCATCTCCATAAGGAGAAGTGGAGTTGGGCTGACTTTCTCGTTGAGGAAAATCTTCAGGACCAGGGATTTTTCATTGAAAACAAAGTCACTGATGTCGCAGAAGAACGTGCAGAGAATTTAGTTCTTGTTTTCGAGAATGTCAATGTGGTGCACATCTATTTTGATGGCATATGTCTGGAGATCATCCTTGACAACCGCTTCTGCTTTGGATTGCTCCTAAAAGAGGATTCGATCTGTCGCGAAGAACTTCACTTGAACCTCACTCATTTTTCGCTTGAAATTTCTTCTTCTTTAAGCAAATTTTATTATTATTTGAAGATCGTAAAATAATAATATATCACAGGGGTAAGCATTCCAAGAGTTGATTTCAATCTTTAGGCGGTATGTATTTATATGGCTAATCTAGCCTGGTTTGAATATTTGAGAATGTCTGGGAGAGATATTACGCAGGTGACGGTAGAAATTTAAAAGCGTCAGAGAAATCTGAACAAAAAAATTTGCATAAAAAATATGTATTTATCGGGGAATATCTAAAGGCCTAATAGCTTGTTGTTGGAACATTGCAAGGAATTCAGTGATGTCGATGGAGATGTGTTGGAATATTTGTAGCAGACAACGAAGGAATAAGGTGAAGAATAAATAAATAAAAAATAGGAAGACAAAGAGCAAAGATAAAATGCTAAATCGCTTGGGTAATTGATTGAGTAGAAGATCATTTTGATGATTAAACCAATCGAAAATAGCATTTCACTTAAGAAAATTCAAGGGTATGATAGCGGAAAGCTAGAATTGCTCCTTGGAAGTGTTGCCTTTACAATAATTCTCATCATGGTGATCTTAGTTTATGCTCAAAAGAAACATCCAAACGAATATCTTAGTATATAAACAGTGGGTATGATTGTGATATCCATAATTTGTGCATTACTTGGCACTGTTAGTTTATTTAGTTAGCGCATATTCCAAAGTCTATGCAACCTACTGCTGTGCTTATTCACTAGATGCTTGATATCTCCTAGCGAATTCCAGATCTTAGAGAAGGATATCCCTGAGTTAAATGAAAATACCAGGAGAATCATCAAGAAAGCTATTTAACTTATTAGAGATTCTGAACTACTCCTAAATAGACTTAGAATGTATTATTAGTTTTGAAATGTTTGGCTGATTACTTGAAGAATTTTGATTTGATTTTGATTAAGAGGCACACCAAGTCAAGTGATAATTCGATTGCAAGAAGCCCTTAGTGGCAGTGATTCCAAGGAAGAAGATCGAAATGGTACGAATATCATGTAGCAGTTAGGTGATTATCGTTAGATTCGTGGAACATTTGAAATTAGTTGCATGGAATTGCGATAAGCATTGGCAGATGGGTTAGAGAAATTCAGCTAGATATGTCTTGAATTGCCGAAAAAGAACAATCCTAGGAGACTGCTTTTAGTGAATCTATGCAAAAATAAAGGAATATCCACAGAATAATTGAAATCATAAGCAAATGCGTTTGCTGATTTAGTTGGTTTACTCTAAACGACGTATGAATAAGAGATCACATAAGCTAATTTATTTTGTTATTGTAAGAAATAATAATTAAGATTGGAGGTTAAAAATGAAGAATGAGAGAGAGAGAATTTGAATACTTGTTTGTTATTTTCATAATCTGGACATCTATTTTGTTTTAAACTAGTGAAAAAACTGAAGAAAATTCAATAGGGAGCAGTTCAATTTCGAGTTAACTTGAAGGAAGGATTAAAAAAGCAGAAACAGTGTTTGTTCAAGTAAAAAGAAAAGTAGAATGCTGAAGAATCGTAGGTTGATGGTAAAAAGATTTTAAATGGTTTCAACTTTTATTAGTATTAGAAAAGAGTTTTAATCAGGGTGCTTAAGGAAATGAGAGAGAGAGGTTTAAGGTTTATTCTTAGCTCTTTTTTTGGAATAAGGTAATGAAGGTTAAGATAAGGAAATGGTAAGCTTAGATTAAAAGCAGGAATTTTGGGTTAAACACTGGAAAAGAATCCAAGAGGAATTCGGGGAAGAAAGTAGAAAATACAAGGTAATTATAGCTCGTTTGTGTGCATGCAAAGATATCGAAGAAAAGGAAATACTTCGATAATAGTTAGATTCTTAAATGATGAAAGTGTAAAGCCTTCATGATAGATGTGCTGAGATATTCTTAGAATCTAGAGGTGAAAAAAAGAAATTAGATAAACGAAGTTGTTTAGAAGATGGAAACCACTAGGATGGATCTGAAAATCATCTGGCAGAATCAGATGATTGCACAGTAAATGCATTAGGTGTGTAGAATAATTAAAAAGAACAAATTCAAGAAGACGATAAGGAGACTGTAAGTGTGTTGGAAGCGAATGCGTTTGATGGGTGTAACTGGGAGCAAGAAGAAAATTGTTTGCAGAAAAAATTAAATTAACCGTAGTTTCTATCTGAGATGCAGTAAGTGCTTAAGGCTAAGAATCCGCAGAAAAAGGAAAAGCGAATTATTTTAGATACGCCGGAAGAAAGATAAATGAATTTGAGAAGAAGAAATTAGCAGAATCTGGAGAGCTAGGAAAATGGGAGAATGAAGTTTTTTTAGGAAAATAGTTAGAAATCTCTGTTTGCTGAGCTTAAAGGAGTGGCTTTTTCTAGATCCAGTGGCTTAGGGGAGGAGATTTTAGAGTGATGTATTGGAGGTCATCACAGAGAGGGAGAGAGAGAAAGGCTCACAAAGAATAAGGAGGGATGTATGTTGTTGTTAAAGTGTATAGAATTGAGTGATTAAAGCAAAAATTATTTAAAATCAGGCTTTGATTAAGTATTGCAGAGTAATGTGAAAGATATTATTGTAAATTTCAGCATTAAATCAGCTAGAAAAATATGCTGAATTCTTCTTGAAACGTTGAAACTAGAATAATATTAGATTTGGATTGCAGCAATTTATGATTAGAAAAAGGTGAAATAAAACAATTTGAGAGGGATAAATACTTTTTGTTATAGATCCACTTTTCGCTGCAATTTAACAATTCAATATGGTTGAAATTACTATATAATTACGTCTTAGATCAAAAACATTGAAAGATAGGTGTGCGAAAATAGATAAAGGCACCCCTCGAAAGATCTTGATTATTAAACACTTTTTAGGAATAGAGTAATACTTGCCGGATATGCATAAAGAATTAACCTGCGCGGGTAAAGAAAAAGTACAGGAATGGGGAGAGCTGTGGGTGTAAGCTTTGAAAATTGATTTATTGATTTGTCTATTTATCTTATTTATCTGAGAATGCAGAAATGCGTTTGAGAGAGAATGATGCTTTAGTCTTTTTTTCCTAAGTACAATAGGAATATTGCTCATTTTGAAAGCTGCTTTTTCATCTATGGAGGGTTTGCTGATATTCTTTTAAAGAGATTTTCTAGTAAGATGAGAGTCTTCTAAATATTAGATAATTGTAACGAATTACACTTGTAAACTTTTAAAGGAGGGGGGGGGGGGGGGGGTGCAGCTTAAAGATAAACCTTATTTGTAGCGCAAGTAATCCGAACAATTAAAGCAAGCGCGAGAGAGAGAGAGAGATAAGATATTTGAGAGAGTGAAAGAGAACAACAGCAAAGCACCTCAAGAATTATATTAAAAACAAATTTACCAAATCAAAACACCAACTCTCCCAAACTTATTCAGGGAAAAATTAATATTGATTCTTCAAATTTCATAGTATAGATACAAAATAATGATCAACAGCAATAAGGCAACAACGGCTGGAGTTGGATCTTATGATGATTGCTGTTTCGCTGAGGCATGCGGGAAGGCTGAAGGAGCTGATTAGTTGCAATTCTAGAATTCAAAAGAAGAAGTAAAAAAGAAATTAGCTGTTTAAGTAGGAAATGACAGTTCTAATAGTGCTAATGATGAAAGAAAAAACTAGCTTTTTTAGGAATGTATCCCTCCTTTCATGAAGATATCTCCAATATTAGCTGGTAGTTCATCGGAATACTCATTGTCTGACTGTCTGTCCTCTGCAAATACTCATTTTTCGGCTTCAATTTCAAAACCACTTGTATCTGAAAGCTATGAAAACCTTTCAGAATCTCTCCAAGTATTATTAAGTGATTCAGAAATCAACACAAGACACAGCATCCCAGGGAAGCAATCAGAGGATTTTGATACCTAGGGGGCAGCTCAGTAGTCATAAGAAGAATAGGAAGATTAGCAAGAGTATCCTAAAGTGAGTATTACGGAATTGGAATCGAAGGGGACTAGCAAAAGTAATTCGACTGATCAAGCAGAGTAAGGGATGGATGGGTAGGCAAGAATTGAAGTGAAGAAGTGCAATGAAAGTGGAGAAACAATAATAAGATAGGCTGGTATTGTAGACAAAAATTGTTATTTTAATTAAGGCAAAACTGATTAAAGAATGCAGTCAGATTCAAGAGATCAGGAAGTGTAAATGAATAATGATAATAATAATATTACACCCAGCAACAGTATCCCGGCTGAAAACAATTAAAGATCCAATCAAGAGGGTGAATAGGAATAAAAATAGGAATCAGAATAAGATTAAAGGAGACTTACAGATAAAAATAATTAGAGTAACTCTGCTGGTGGTGTGATGGGTTTTAAGGATGAAACTGAGCAGAATAAAAACGAGTAGAGCTACAGAAATCCATATGAATCGTAGATTGCTGATTAGCTTAACGAGAATGATGATCCATTTCATATGATTATGGAAGATGGCGAAGGTGTGGATTGTGAATTGTAACTCGACAGTGAAGTCCTAGAGTAGATTTAATAAATCGACAGATAAGAAGACGAAGATGAGTCCGTATCTCCAACGTTACGCTTGCATCGTGTGATTTTGAGTTCTAAGAATTCCAACGAAGAGAGGATCTTCCAGTGGCTAGATAAAGAAGGTGTGGTTTAAGTAGATCCTTCTTTAAAACGAGAAGAGTATTACAATCAAAAGCGAGATAATCTCATAGGAATGAGGAGTTTAGCTGTGATACCTTCTTCCTCATCATAAATCGGTTCATCCAGCAGCATCTTCGGGGAGATGAAAATGAGCTCTTTGCGATTATGCAAGGTAACCAGCAGTCCTTTGTTTAACAGGAGGAAATTAGGGAAAGAAGAAGGCCATGTCCTGTAGCTACAGAAAGTAGAAACAACGGGGAAATCATACAGTCAACCGATTAAAGAGGAAGATGAGATGACGACAAGCAATACTGGAGATGGCAAGGAAAACAATGAACAAGAGGAGAGTGATGATGATCAACTAAAAAAGGAGAATTTGGCATTGAGGCATTTAAGTAAATTCTGTCATCGTGCAGTTTTAGAAGGAGACAGTA
>Ga0302271_10000105_pt1 | contig 70698 bp, 67 predicted proteins | sample III_Bog_N1_1_FD_198767 | JGI IMG/M metagenome (GOLD analysis project Ga0302271, IMG submission 198767) | Peat permafrost microbial communities from Stordalen Mire near Abisko, Sweden - III_Bog_N1_1 | ecosystem: Environmental > Terrestrial > Soil > Wetlands > Peat | place: Sweden: Abisko...
TACTTCTTCTGGAAATACTTTTTTACCACCAGATAATACAATCATGTTTTTAATTCTACCTGTAATATAAATGTGTCCTCTATGATTAATTTTAGCGATATCTCCAGTATGGAACCAACCATCTTCGTCTATAGTATTTGCAGTAAGTTCTGGTTGGTTATGGTAACCCTTCATTACAGCTGGACCTGATAATAATAGTTCGCCAGTTTTTTTGTCAATTTTTGCTTTAAAACTTTTCAACGGTTTCCCTACAGAAGCTAAATCTCTGTGGAATCTATCTGTATTTACCGACACAACAGGACTTGTTTCTGTTATTCCATATCCTTGATAAATTTGTAATCCGATTCTTTGGAAAAATTTACCCACATCAACATTAAGTGGCGCTCCTCCAGAGATACATCCCATAAAATTTCCACCAAAACTGTCGTGAATTTTTTTAAACATAAGTTTTCGAATGTTTCTGCAAGGTATGAATTTCGCTAAATGAAACATTGTTTTGAACATAAATTGATTAAATTTGGATGTTTTATTTATTTCTGTTTCAATTCCTGCTTGTAATAGTTTTAAGAACGCAGGAACTACAATCATAAATTGTATTTTTCTTTCTCTCATTACGCTTAGTATGTCTTTAGGCTTTAAGCTGTGAGTGTAATATACCGAAAATCCATAATTTAAGAAAGTTGAAAATCCAACTGTCATTTCAAATAAGTGGTTCATTGGTAAAATGGATAACATTCTAACGCCTTCATTTTGAAGAATTTTGCCTAATGGTTCATCTAAGTCTTCAAGTTGAGAAAGAATATTCCCAAAAGTTGTTTCAACTCCTTTGGGAGCCCCAGTTGTTCCTGAAGTGTAAATATAAAATAAAGTAGATTTTCTTGATCTATGACGCCATTTGCAGGTGTAATTAGACGGAATTGTATAAATACTTGCTATTTCATCCATTGTAGGTTGGTCATCTAATACAATAATATGTTTTATTGATTTAATTGATTCTTTTAGTTCTTTTGCTTTACTTAAGTATGTTTGAGAAACAAATAAAACTGTAGGTTCACAATCTGATAATATTGAATTCAATTCATAAATGGTTAATTTTACATCAAGCGGAACGGTTATAGTACCTGCAATTATAGATGCGAAAACGCAAGCTCCATATTCTGGTTTCGACTCAGAAAGTATCGCTACACGGTCTCCTTTTTGGATTTCTAAATCATTCATTAAGTGTGCGGCAATACGCCTTGCCATTAAACCTAATCCATTGTATGTAAATTCTTTCCATCCAAAATTTGTCTTTATCCCAAGAGCAATTTTATTTGCGTAAGCATTAGTTTTATTTTCTAGTAAAGACAAAACATTCTTATTCAGATTCTTCATTAATTTCTCCAAAACACGTATAGCATATTTAGAAACTGATGCACAAGTCAAATAATCCAATTTTGAGCCAAATTACCTTGTGCAGTGGTCTCATTTATATAATAAATATTATAGCAAATATTGTATCTGTTGCACATATGTTAATAAATGTTTAAGTTTAAATACAACAAATCTATATTTTACTTAAGAGTCTGCACAAAAATTTTAAATTCCCCCCAAATCCTTTTACATTGAGTTTTATTTTGACATTTTTTATAGTATTATCTTGTTAAATAATGATTATTTGAGGGTTTATTTATGAAAAAAATTAAAATAGGTATGATTGGTCTTGGTACCGTAGGTTCTGGGGTCTATAAGACTTTGAAAAGCTTTGATAATGTTGAAATAGTCAAAATATGTGTTAAAAATCCTAATAAAAAAAGGAATATAGAAAATTTTGACGAGTCTATCATAACTACTGATTACAGGGAAATAGTAAACAATCCTGAAATAGATATTGTTGTTGAATTGATAGGTGGAATTAGCCCTGCTTGGGAAATTATTTCTTCCGCAATAAAAAATGGCAAGCATATTGTTACTGCAAACAAAGAGCTTCTCGCTAAAAAAGGTAAAGAATTATTCGAGTTATCAGAAGAATATAATAAAGTTGTTTTATATGAAGCAGCTATAGCTGGCGGTATTCCATTGATTATGCCATTAAAAACCATTATGTCCGGTAATAAAATAACAAAAATTCAAGGTATATTGAATGGTACAACAAATTATATCTTAACTAAAATGGATGTCGAGGGCGCATCTTATGAAGATGTCTTGAGGGAGGCTCAAGAACTTGGATATGCTGAAACTGATCCTACAGGTGATGTTGAAGGGTATGACGCTGCATATAAAATTACTACACTTTCAACCCTCGCATTTGGGAAAAGAGTAAATGTCGATAAGGTTTATAGAGAAGGTATTTCGAGCGTTAGAGCTGAAGATATGAAACAGGCAAATGAATTAGGATTCAAAATCAAACTTGTGGCTGTTGGAAATCTTACAGAAGAGGATTATGTTGACGTGAGAGTTCATCCTATGCTTGTTCCAAAAACTTCTACATTGGCTCATATTGATTATGTAACTAATGCTGTTGGTTTAACAGGTTTCCCAATTGGGACAATAGTTCTTTCTGGTCCTGGTGCAGGTGAATTCCCTACTGCAAGTTCTGTTGTAGGCGATATTTTAAATATTGTGTCAGAAATTGGTAAGACAGATTATCTTCTACCAATGATGAGATGTAATCACTCGCAAGATGCTAAAATGCTTAATATATCAGAAACTTATAACAAATATTATATTTCTATTACTGCACCTAATAATACAGGTGTAATTGGTAAAATAGGTACAATTTGTGCAAGTAAAAAAATAAGTTTATCAAGTATCGTTCAAAAAGGCGTTTCTGATAATAATACCGCGGATATTACTGTTATTACAGAAGTTTGCAGGGAATCAGATATTCAATCGGCAATTTCGGAATTGACTAATTGTACAATAAATAGTCTTATAAGAGTTGCAGTTTAAAACAGAAAAGAGGAATAAATTATGTATTATCAAGGCTTAATTAATAAATACAGGGAATATTTACCGGTTAGTGATGCAACACCTGTTGTAACTTTAAATGAAGGAAATACACCATTAATTAAAGCTGAAAATTTAGCAAAGAAAATTGGTCTTGAAGCAAATATATATTTGAAATTTGATGGTTGTAATCCAACTGGTAGTTTTAAAGATCGTGGTATGACAATGGCTGTTACAAAAGCTAAAGAATCAGGCTCAAAGGCTATTATTTGCGCTTCTACAGGTAATACAAGTGCTGCTGCTGCTGCGTATGGTGCAAAAGCAGGTCTAAGAACTTTGGTTTTAATTCCTGATGGTTATATTGCTCTTGGGAAATTATCCCAAGCTATGATGTACGGTGCAGAAATTATTGCTATTCAAGGTAATTTTGATAAGGCTCTTGAATTTGTAAGAGAAATTTCTGATAAATATTCTATTACTTTGGTTAACTCTGTTAATCCTTATAGAATTGAAGGTCAAAAAACTGCTGCATTTGAAGTTTGTGATGCTTTAGGCAAAGCTCCTGAGTATCATTTTATTCCTGTTGGTAATGCTGGTAATATTACGGCATACTGGAAAGGCTTCAAAGAATACAAAGAATTAGGAAAAATAAAAGAATTACCTCAAATGATGGGATATGAAGCAGAAGGTTCTGCTGCAATTGTAAGAGGTCAAAGAATTTTGGAACCCGAAACTTTAGCAACTGCAATAAGAATTGGAAATCCAGCAAGCTGGACTCAAGCGGTTGCTGCAAGAGATGAAAGTAATGGTTTGATTGGCTGTGTTACAGATCCTAAAATTGTTGAGGCATATAAATTGATTGCATCTTGTGAAGGTGTATTTGCTGAACCAGCAAGTGCGGCTTCTGTTGCTGGTCTTATTCAGGCTCACGAAAAAGGTTTGGTTAAAGCTGGGTCTGATATCGTTTGTGTATTGACAGGAAATGGTTTAAAAGATCCTGATAATGCTATTAAATATGCAAATGCAGAAGTGAAGAAAGCATCTGCATATATTGATGATGTATTAAAATTAATTGGAGTTTAGTCGGATATTTTATGACTTCAAATTTTGATTTTTTAAGAAGAGTTGATTCTAAACTGTTTCAGGTTATTGAAACAGCTGAAGAATTGTATAGAGATGAATATTTTGACCAATGCATGGTTGAGACAAGAAAGTTTGCCGAAAAAATATGTAAAAAATTATTAGGGAAATGTATCACAACAGAAAAAACTTTTGATGATATGTTGGCAACTCTATCTGATAAATCAATTGGTTCTCAGCAAGAAAAGGAACTGATTAATGATTTGTATTTTATAAAAAAGGAAGGCAATATCTCTGCTCATTCGTCTAATCTTGAAACGCCAGCAACTACAGCATTAGAATGTATGAAAAGTGCTTTTGAAGTAGCAATAAATTTTGCATTTTCTAGAAATCCTAAAAATGCTAAGCTCTTGAAAATTGAATTTGATTCTGAATTATTAATTACTGGTGAAAAAACAGAAAAAAGTTTAAAAGATAAATATCTAAAAGCTAAAGAAACTAGTTTTGATGATGATGTGCAAATAGATAAAAAGCATAATAAAAAAAAGAATTCTTCCATAGAAGATAAAAGCCGCAAGTTCAACTTAATAGGTATTCTTGTTCTTTTATTAATTATCGCTATTTATGTTTTGAGTCTTTATTTTATTAAATGATGTGGTAAATTCTTAATTTTCCGCAAGCTCAAGGGTCAATAGTCATAACAAATTATGATGTTTAATTGTCGTCGTGACACTAATAATTTCTCATATAAAAAGATCTGTAATTAATTACAGATCTTTTAACTTTCTTAATAATTGATGTACCCCAAAACTATTATCCCAACTGATTGTTAGTCAAAATTTATTCTTGGAATTTCAATTTAATAACAATAAAGTTATTATTTTGCGCGATGTTGCATAGCAACCATTGCTCTACCTTGAGAAGCGGCTGCTGCCATATGATTACTTACAACGTTTGCTGAAACGTGATTAGCAACATTTGCTTTCATAGCCTTTGCAGCTACTGCTTTACTACCTTTGAATGCTGGTGTTGTTGCTGAAATTTTTTGAACCTTTGCCATTGAATAACCTCCTTACAAATAAAGTGTACTCAATAATATTATAATAATTTCGGTTTTATTACTATAATTATTAACACTAATTTAACAAATTTTAACAATTTCCATGCTTGCTAGAAGCTATCAGAGTCAGCCTTTAAGGTGAAACTGGTTGTGCTTTCTGAGTTTTAAGTGTTCTTATTACAATTTATATTTTAATAATCTTCAAAAAATTGGTTAGAATATTTTTTATAATTTGTTAACTTTTGTGAACTTTTATTAAGCAACATAGTTTTTCTTACAAATATGGTATCAATTTTGTTGAGATAACAGGGAAAATAGATAATATTAATAGAACGTTTGTAATCCCGTATTTTTGGGCCGTTAGCCCTATTACGGATAACAAAATTGCAACTACACCCCATGTGAATCCGTTCATAAATCCTGCAACAACACTTTTGAATTTGGGAAGTATTGTTTGTCCCATGACCATTGTTACTGGTTGAGCGAGCATGGTTGTAAATCCAATAATGACGAACATTAACATTGATATTATTGGGTGCTGTTTGTAGGTCAGGGCGAATAAGAATAGCATTGGTAATGTTGCTATCATTGAAAAGTACAGCAATTGTTTTGTGCCGATTGCTAATTCAAATTTATGACTGACAAGAGAGCCAATTCCACCTGCAAGGATAAATAAGAATAAAGCAAATCCAATGTAGGAAGGCTCGTATCCCATATCTTTCCATAGGAATGGAAGCAGTGTACAACAACTTGTAGTCACAAGAACTTTTGTCATAGAAATAATCATAAGGTAGTTCATTTTTCTATTTGAGAGAATAGTTACGAATGTTTCTTTAAAAGTTTTATATTGTGGTTTTTTTTCTGTTTTTGAAAGTTTTGGAACGAACCAGAACATCGTTAGAGCAAGAAGAATCCCTGCAAAAGATATCACTGGCATTCTTTCCATTCCATAATATTGAGTAATAAAAGCCGCAATTAGAGGTCCAAAAGAGAATCCAATTGAGCCCATGCTTATAAAAAATCCTATATCATCAGCACAAGTATTGCATTCGGTTGCAAATTTATTTACAAACCCTGTTGATTGTGGGTGGTAGAAACTCCCGCCTAAGCTTCCGAGAATCATAAATATAATAAGGATTTCAACGTTTGTGGCTCTCGGAGCAAGAGGAATAAATATGGAACTTAATATTAATCCCCAAAATATAAAGATTCTTTTTAACATATTGTCAGCAAAAAATCCAAATATAGGCTGCAAAAGTGATGAAAAAATGCTTGAAATACTTATAACAACAGTAGCCATAGCCATAGTTATTCCTAATTTTGCTGCAATAAAGGGCATAATAGGATTTAATATGCCAGAATATGCATCAGTCATCAAATGTCCTGCTGATAGCCAGTATATCGCTTTTTTATTTTGGTTCATCAATTTCCTTGTCTAAAATTTTAGTAATATTTTGATGTTTTCTTTAATTTTATTTTGTTCAAATGCTTCAATAGCATCATCCACAGAATATATTTTAGAAATGAATGGTGCAAAATCTATTCTATTATTTTTCAATAATCTTAAAGCTGGACCAAATTGTCCGCATCTTGAGCCAAGTACTGTTATTTCGTTAATTACAATTGGGGCAAGGTTCAGTTCTTTTCCTGTTGCGATCGTGCTTTTTAAAACAAGTACTCCTCTTGGTTTTACAAGTCCTATAGATGTTTCAAATCCTGAAACTGAACCTGTTGCTTCGACAACAACATCAAAATTGTTTGCCACTTTAAGGTCATTTAATAACATTGTATTAACGCCTTGGTTTTTTGCGATATCAAGTTTGTTTTGGTGTTTCCCAACTAGTGTTACATCAAGGTTTTGCGCGTTTAGCGCAAGTGCTGTTGTAATTCCTAATTTCCCATCACCTAACACAACAACTTTGTGTGTTGGTTCTATATGTAATTGTTCTGTAATTTCACATGCTGCTGCTAATGGTTCTACAAATACAACTTGTTCATCAGTAACATTTTCTGGTACTTCAAAAAGAACTTTTGTAGGCATTGTCATATATTCTGCAAAACAACCATCTTTTCTCCAAATTCCAAGAGTGTGTCTGTCTGGACAGTGTCTATAATTTTTTACTGCACACCAACTGCATTCTGGGTCGTTGCATCCATAACTTATTTCTGATACAACTCTTTTTCCGACTAATGACTTGTCTTCTCCGTTGACTTCTTCTACTACGCCAACTGCTTCATGCCCAAGAATTCCATTATAGCCCATATATCCTTTTATAATTTCCGCATCTGTATTGCAAATGCCAGCTAAAGTTACTCTTATAAGTGCTTCTCCCTCTTTTGGGACTGGTTTAGTATAGTTTGTGTCCAATTTTAAACCATCTTTATCATTAAAAACTACTGCTTTCATTTTGATATCTCCTCTTATTTACTTTATAAATTTTAAATCAATAGAGTTAAAATGTCCAATAGATGTAAATTTCAGTTCATCTACACCATATTATGTAGTTTTTTTCTACTAGTTTAATTTTTACTATTATTTGCCGTTAGTAAATAGTGACTAGTTATACATAATTGAGTACTGGAGCGGAACACCATGGATATATTTGCAATTGTAGGTTTTTTATTAGGGTTTACATTTATCATTGTCGGACAAGTTATGGAAGGCGGAAACATTGCTCAGTTATTGCAACTTACTGCCGCATTCATCGTTCTCGGTGGTACTTGTGGAGCTGTCGTTTTGAGTTTTCCTGCGGAGACCCTAAAAACAGCAGTGGCTCTCTTTAAAGATATCATTTTCCCTCCAAAAGTCGATTTAGTTGCCCTTATTCAAGAGATTGTACAATTCGGTTCAAAGGCAAGAAAAGAAGGTGTTATCGTTCTTGAAAAAGAAGCTCCAAATGCATCAGATCCATTATTGAGACTGGGCTTAGAGACAGTTGCAGATGGTACTGATCCTTCTTTGGTTCGTGAAATGTTAGAAAATCAATTAGAACAATTTGAAAATAAAATAGAAGGTGGAGCAAAAGTTTATGAATCATTTGGTGGTTATTCTCCAACATTAGGTATCATTGGTGCGGTACTTGGTTTGATTCAGGTTATGCAGAACTTATCGGATCCATCAAAATTAGGTGAAGGTATTGCAGTTGCGTTTGTTGCTACAATTTATGGTTTGATGGCTGCTAACCTTGTAATGATTCCTAGTGGTACTCGTATTAAATTGATTTATCAAAAAGTTTTTCTTGCAAAGAATGTAATTATTGAAGGTGTTCTTGCTATACAAGCAGGTGAGAGTCCTACATTAATAGAAAGAAAATTGAGTTCATTTGTATTAGAAGGTTTACCAGCTAAGAAAACTGAAGAGGGTGAAGCAGCGAATGGCTAAGAAAAAGAAAGCAGCAGAGGAAGTAAATCTTGAGCGTTGGTTAGTTTCTTATGGTGACTTTATCACGCTTCTTTTTGCAACATTTGTTGTGTTATATGCTCTTGCTCAAACTGACGTTTCTGAATTAAGTAAGTTAGACGAATCTCTACAAAAAGCTTTTTCTCAAAATTCTGTTATGCAAGGTCAAGATAGTATTTTAGATGGTAGTCAATCTATTATGGATCAAATGAATGGAAATTCATTTGTTCAAGAATTGATGGCAGAGTATATTAGTCCTAAATATGAAGCTCAATCTTTTGAACAGATTGAGAAAACTGTTGATGAGATGAGCAAATCAGGAAATCTTCAAGGTGTTACTGCTACAATGACAGAGCAGGGTCTTTTGTTGACATTTGATGATCAATATTTATTCACTTCAGGTTCGGCTCAATTAAACAGAAATTCTCAAAGACTTTTGGACAAAATTGGAGTTTTGATATACGAAAAATTCGTAATGCACTGTATAAGAGTTGAAGGTCATACTGATAGTTCCCCTATTGCCTCCTCTAAATATCCATCTAACTGGGAATTATCAAGTGCTAGAGCTTGTACAATTATTAGATATTTAGTAGGTAGATTTAGATTTAGCCCGGCTGTATTTACAGCGGTTGGTTATGCAGATACACGCCCTGCCAAAGCTAGTAAAGGAAAAGTTGAGCCAAGAAAAAACAGACGTGTAGAAATGTTGATTCTGAAAAATAAATATAGTTCTTTTGAACATCCAACCAATGAAGTTTTAAAGATGAATAAAGAACAACAAATGCAGTTTCAAACACAAAGAAAGCAAATTGTATCTCAAATTAAAGCTCAAAACAATATTTCTCCTGCAGCGCAAGCTCTTGTAAATGGCTCTGGAAATGATTCTAAGAAAGTAATTGATTTAAAAAATTATGCAGAATCTAGGGGTATTTCTCTTGACGATAAAGAGTTGTATAATAATATTGGAAATGACAAATATAAGAAAACAACTACAGAGTTGAATTCTAAACAAATGCCAAAAAATGATGATGAAGGGATATAATGGAATATTATGTAGGCTTATCTTTAGCTCCTGCCGCAACCATAGAAACCGGTGTTGCAGTTCTTGACGCTAACAATACTTTAATAATGGTGGATAAGTTATTCACAATGAAAGATGTTCAGTACTTTTTTGATAATTTTTCATCTTTAAAAAATTCTAAGATATGTATTTCTCTTCCTTGGGACAATACTCTTATGACAGGGAAATGGAGAATTTTATCTAAGCCATATCAACTTTTGAACACTTCAAACAAAATGGATTTTATTAATGTTGATAATTGGTTGCAAAGATTTTCTAGCCGTGGAAGTGATTACTTTACGAGTTTGATTGAAGAAGGTGTTGATATTTCAAGGTTTGATTTATACTTGTCAAAACTCAAATTAAATTTATATTCTAATTACAAGCTTCGTTCACCAGCTGACTGTAAATTTTTACAAAATATATTAAAAACTGAATTTGGATTTTCTGATATTCCTTCTAATATGATGCCTGTAGGAGTTTTGGAATCTATTATTGGAGCTCTTTTAGCAAGAGAAAAATCTTTAAATAATACTGAAAAACTTTATGCATTTAGTGGTGTGGACGTTATTAATGTACTAAACACTGATTCAGTTCAAAGAGGTTCTTTAATCCATCAAGCGTCAGGGATTGGTTAACATAGTCAAATTGTCGGTTCATATATTTAGCTGTTAAATTGCAGTATCCGCCAGTCGCTACTATTGTTGCTCTTTCGCCTAATTCTCTTTCACACGAATAAATTAAACCTTCTATCATACAAGCTGTTCCTCTGATTACTCCAGAGAGGATTGCATCGTTTGTATTATGCCCGATTGCTGTCTTACTTTCTTGAACATTGAGTTGAGGAAGTTTTGACGTAAATTTTCCTAAAGATTCCAGTTGTAAACGCAATCCAGGCGCGATTATTCCACCGATGAATTCTTTATTTGAATTTATTATGTCGAATGTTGTTGCTGTGCCAAAATCTATTATGATTGCAGGTAGTTTATACAATTTTGATGCTGCATAAGCATTCGCAATTCTGTCTGCACCAGCTTCTTCATTATTTTGTAATTTTATTTTTACACCTGTATCTATTTTAGTTGTAAGTATCATAGACTTAATATTAAATATTGAGTCTACTGCGGTCTTGAATGTTTCATCAAGCCCGACTACAACTGAAGCGATTATACAGTCGTTCACAGAAATGTCATTGAGTGTTTCTCTGATTAGTACTGTATACTCTTCAATAGTAAGATTTTTATCAGATGTCATTCGATAGGTACTTGATAATTTATCATTATCAAAAACACCTATCGTTATATTTGTATTTCCAATATCAACTGCAAGTAACATACAATACCTCTTACTTCAAGATTTATTGTATATCAAAAATAGTTAATGCTAAATACTTTATGATCTATAGGAAGCAGAATTATTTCCTGATGCACTCGTTGGATTCATAGAGCTGGTCCAAGCTTCTGCTCCGTTTAAAAAGTTTCCAACGTGACCCAATGCATTGTTTGCGAATGTTTTTACGTTACTAACAGGATTGGATTCCACCTTTTGAATGTGTTCTGTTTTTTTAGGTGTGACACCGCCAATTTTGTGACTCATAAATATATCCTCCGTGTAAGTACAATACTTTGCCTTACTTATATATAAAGTATATACAAATGAAATAATTGCCTTTTTAGTATAATTTGTGTTAACAAATTGTAATGTTAAACAAATGTGTTTAAGAATTTGGTTAGAAGAACACTTATATATGAGGCATTGAGGTCACTAAAATCAAAGATAAATTCATTTATGCCTGCAGAAATCAGTTCATTTACATTAGAAAAATCTTGATAAACTTTGTCTTCAAACATGTGCATTCTACAGAATCCATCGCATGTAAATGGAATTATCTTTTTTAGAGAAGGGTCTTTTAGTGCAAAACTTCCTTTGTGACACGGTGCCTTACATGATAATCTGGAAATTATGGCACTATCTTTATTCAGTGGGCATAGCCCTGAAGACGGGACTCTTTTATTTCCTGCGATAGTAAGTTTTTTATTTGGAATAGTATTTTTAATCTTTTTTACTGTTTTTATTACATTTTCTTTTGTGTCAAAAGATGTGAAATCTACAGTTTCTATTGGGTGTAGTTGATTCAGGCAGTTTATAGACATGCTATTCAAAAGATTTATGCCTTGGCCTATTTCTATTGGAAATCGTTTTAGGTCCTCATCATTAATTAAAGCCCAAAAATATCCTATGTTATTTATTATTATAGAATTAGGATGTGGTTCCATTAGTACAAGACTTTTTACATATTCGTAGACTCTGTCAAAATCTCTTTCAATAAGAATTCTTGGTGTTGATAATTGGAATTTAATATCATATAGTTTGCAAAACTTCTTAACTTTTATGATTATTTCATTAAAACTGCTTGTAGCAAGGTCTGATGTAGATAGAATTTCGCCGTATTCTATTGAATAAATCGGATTGTATCCTAATTTCTTTATGAAATTTTTAACTTGTGTAATATGCGCAAGTTCTGAAAGTCTTAAATTTATTTTAGGAAGGTTTTCAATAGGTTTTTCAAGTACTTCTTTTTTTAGTCTAGTTCGTTCTATATCCCATTCATATGGAATAATGTTTCTGCTGAATTTGAAATCACGTCCTGATGCGCTAATCATTTCCCCTGAGAAGTGATTAGTTTGGTAAATACTTTTTCTGACATGTTTAAAAGGTAGTTTTTGATTTTTAAACATTTTGGGTTTTTCCAAAATCTTTTCAACAAGCTCAAGTCCTTCGAGAATATCTTCTGAAGTTGGGAATTTACCTTTTATTACAATATTGTCTATTGCTCCCAATTTTTCAAGTTCTTCTGCGCACCATGGAAGATTGTCAGAATCTACGGAAAGTGAAAGATTTGTGTATTTTTTAAGCTTTGCAATATTTTTCATGTAGATTTCTTCTGTAACAATCAGTCTGTTTACTTTGTGAAAATTACTTACAAAATCTATTCCCGAAAGATTGTGGATATCAAAGTAGGAATCAATTATGATTTCAAAAGGTAAATTAAAGCATTTAATCGCTTCAATAATTGCATAACTGTTTATAAAAATTCCGTCAATGTCTGTGTTTTTAAGGTATTTTATGAACAGTTTTATTTCCTGTAGGTCTTCTTCCGTAATGCTGTGTTTAAAATTAATATATATTTTGGAATTGTTTTTATGTGCAGCATCAATGAATTCATTTATATAGTCAAAATTGCTGTTTAAAAATTTATGATGGTAAACGTAAAAATCCCGACATGACGTATGAGGAATAAAATTTTCTATATCCTCAGGTTTCTTAATCGGTGCCGTGATTGAAATATTTTTCATAGAATCTATTATAGATATTTCTACAAATTAAATCAACATATTATTTATTTGATAGGATTATTCTCAAATATAAAGATTGAGCGTTCAAGAAAATTAAGAGTTTTTCATTGTACTCATTATGAACGTGTCATCCCATCATAAAACTTCATTGATGCAACGAGGCTTTTACCCTTATCAATAAGAGTTCCAAGAGTGCTATCCTTTGCGCTTACTGTTTTATTATCTTGATTCAAACTTTGTTGTGCCGTTGTATATTGAGTGTATTCAGTTTCTTTCGATTTACTTAATTGTGTACTTAAGTTACTTAGATAGTTACTATACTCACTTACTTGAGTTTTATCTTTTGTATTTGTTACTTTCGTATTGAAATTAAATAATGACAAATTTGGTGTTGCGCTAATTTTACCACTTTGAGACATTGTTCCAAAATCGCCGGTAGCTCCAGTTAAATTGTTATATTGTGTAAATACATCTGTGTAGTTTTTTTGTGTTGTATATTTTGTCCACGATGTTTGTCTTTGTGTATCTCGTGCTTTGCCTAAATCTGCAAATGCACTTTGAACATTTGACTCATTAGTGTTAAATTCAGTCTGAGCTTCAGCTTTTTTAGCTTTGTATTCTGCAGTTGTTGAATCTGTTTCTCCTGTGATTTCTGCAGTTAATTTGTCAGAAACTTGTTGAGCTACCAAAGCTTGTCTTTCCTCAGCTGTTAGTGGTTGCCCCGATTCATATTTTTTTTGTATTTCAGCAATATTTACTTTGCTAACTGACATATGAAACTCCTTATAAGTATCCTTATATATATAAAGTATATACTAATAGAAAAATTGCCTTTTTATTACTGCTAATGTAAATAAATGTTAAAAGCTATTTCATTAAGAATACTGTATCATTTAACCTGTCAGTAATACGATTATAATTTGTTGATATTGGGGTAGATTTTGACGTTTTAATTTCATCTATAAAAACTTGCGATGATTGAGGTTGTCCGCTTAAAAATGTTTCTGATTCAGCTACATCAATTCTTGCAGGAACAATCAGACCTGATTTTGTCATTTTTTCTATGTTTGATTTTGAAGATAAAAATTGGACAAATTTTATTGAGGCATCTTTATGTTTTGTATTTTTATATATTGCCCAACCTGAGGCGTCGGCTTGAACAATGCTACCCTTCGGACCTCTTGGAAATTGAGCTACATCCCATCTGAATTTTGCACTTTCTCTATATTTTGGGGTCATCCATCTTCCAGATAGGTGCATCGCAATAGAGCCATCCAAAAACATTTGACCGATAGTTTGTGAACCCACTTGGGATTTTTTAGGTGCGACTTTGTATTTGTTAGCTAAATTTTTATAAAAATTTAGTCCGGCTTGAGAGTTTGGCGTATTAATCAGTTCTGTTTCTAAATCTTTATCAAGAATACCTCCGCCGTAGCTTAAAATGTATGGAAGAGCATAGTAGATATCTTCTTCGTAGCTTGCTCCAAAGGTTGTTTTTGTTGTGAGTTTTTGGGCGGTATTTAAAAACTTATTAATAGTCCAATTTTTCTTTGGGTAAGGAATTCTATATTTATCAAAAAGGTCTTTATTATAATAAATAACCAAATTTGAAACATCTCTTGGAACTGCATAAATTTGACCTTTATAGCTAAGAGTTTCAATAGGTTCTTTGAAATATTGTCTTCTTGTTTTGGTATTCTTAAAAAGGCTGTTGTTTAATGGCTCTAGTCTACTTGCATAAATAGGAAGATTAAGGTCATTTATAAAAACAACGTCCGGAGCAAGGTTTGATGCAAATAAAAGATGCAATTTTTGAAAATAATCTTGTGGAATATGTAATAATTCTACATTTACTCTTGGGTTTTGTTTTTCAAAATCTGCAATTATTGGTTTAAGCACTGCCATTTCAGAAGCTGAACCCCAGGTAGAAAATTTTATTGTTTCTACGTTAGATGATTTTCTAACGCATCCTGTTAGAAATAAAACTGAACATAATATAATTGAAAAAAATAATCTAAAATTCATCATAAATCTATTATAAGTCGATAATGTGGGTCATGCTTGTATTTGTGACTTCAACTACAATTTTGAATAAACCTACTTTTACAATATATCTGTTAACAGTTTCGGATATTTTGTCAGCAAGTTTAACATAGATTTGATTATCTACAAAATCATCAAACGTTTTGATAATAAATACATCGTCATCAACATAACCTACTAAAGATGAGACATTATCAAAATCTACAAGATAGAATCCTCGACTATCATCAATCTTTGTATTTGAAAGAACTTTCATTCCATCGATAATCTGATATTCTTCTCTAAGTTCTTCAAAGACCTCGTCATTATCATTTTCTAAATTTTTTTCATCATCACCAAGTGCTAAAGCTTCTTCATTAAGGGTTTCATCGAAAACTAAAGGTTGAGTAATTAATTCATCAAAAATGCTATCATCGGGAACGATAGGTTCAAAATCATTTATGAATCCGTCTGGTTCATATATTTCGATTGGCTCTTCTGGCTCTTCGATAGTTTCTACCGTTTCATCCTCTTCTGAACTTTCTATAATTTCAGAAGATTCTACTTCTTCTTCAGCTTCGGATATTTCAATATTCTCAATGTTCTCAATGTTCTCTTCTGGAGTTTCTATATTTTCTTCTGTTTTAATTTCTGTATCTGCAAAAATATCATCCTCTTCAAACGTTTCCCCTTCTTCAACTGGTTCGTTTTCAATATCAGAAACGGCCTCTTCTTCAGGCTCAAATTCATGTTCAATATCTTCTTGCGCATCTTCATTTATGTCTGCTACTTGGTTATCTTCGGAAATATCTGTATCTTCATTTACATCATCGTTGGTCTCTGCATCTTGAAGCATTTCGTTAAATGATGTTTCTGCCTCTTCTAAAATCGATTTTTCTTCTTGAAGTAGGTTAGTATCTTCTTCTAATTCTCCGTTTTCAGAGAAATCCTTAAAAGAGACTTCTATGTCTTTGTCTTCATCTGGTTGGGAATCTGATTCAGTCGTTTCTGTTGGTTCTTTTGCATCAAATTCTTCTTCTGTTTCCTCAGAAGTTGTAGGAGTTATTGGAATTATTGGAGTTATTTCAGTCTCACATTCTTCTGTGTCTTCTGAAATATTTTTGTTTTCTTCATCTTCAAAAGTGGTCGTATGAATTGGTTCATCATCTTCTTGCATATCCTCATTTACCTCATCATTGACCTCTTTGTTTACTCCAGTATTTAGTCCACCTGTGTAGTATTGAGTTTCTCTTACAGATTTTGAGCGGAGTTTTTTGTTTATTAATAGGATGTAGAAAATTACTGCGATTGGAAATCCAATTGCAGATAAAATAAGCAATGCTTTTATTAATCCAGATCTAATGTGCAATAAATTTGATATAGCTGATTTAAATTTTGTCCCGATAGATATGTTGGATTCTTGGTTTGTTTTATTAGATTTTTGGATTTCTTTTGAGATGTCATTTCTGGTTTTAATTTCATTATCCATTGCTTTTTGTTCTTTAATCAATAATGAAGGTTCTGTTTCTTTGTTTGTTATTGGTTGAGAAATATTTTTTGGTTTAGTTTTTGTGATATTTGGTACTGGTTTTTGTATTTTTTTCACGACAATCGGTTTAACCATTATTGGTTTAATTTGTGGCTTTACAATTGGTTTAGCTATAATTGGTTTATAAGTATGTTGTACAATTATAGGCTTTGATTTTGGAGTTACAAATAAGCGTCTATGTTTACTAGGTCTTTTTGAGATAGTTTTATATTGATAGGTGTTATTTTTAAACCCTCTTGGAGTTATTACAGGTGCTTTCTTAATCTTCTTTTGAGGTTGTTGTTTAGGCTGTTTTATTACCTGAGTTGGCTCTTTATACTGAGAATTTAGTTGGGCTGATGTCGAGATATTAGTTGGTTTTGATGTCGAAATTACAATTTTCGTATATCCTTTGTAGCAGCTAGATCCATATGGTTGTGTTTTTATAGAAAATCCATTTACCGTGTCTGAAACTTTGTCTATGGCTGGGTTGTTTTTCATCATATTCTTTGTTTCAGGCAGCAAAATTGTGTAATTGTTGTTTTCTTTAGGGTTTACAATAATTGGGGTGGTGTATGGTTTGTCAGTTACAACTGTAACTTTGATATTGTTGCCGTCTTTGTCAATCTTCATATTGACAACACTATTCTTAAACTCATCAGCCGCAGTTACGGAGTTGAGTGTAACAAGTGTTGCACATATAAGTACTGCTGTTTTTGTGAATCGACATCTCATTTCTTTCATATTCTATCACAACAGAATTGGATATGTACAATTGTAAATATTCTTTGAACTTATGAAATCGAGAAAATTTTAAATACTTTATTAAGGAGTAAGAGATAATCAAGAGAGCAAATTTAAAATGTTGCAAATATGAATCCAAAAGGATTTATCTCTATGAGTTAATGATAAAATTTCCAAAACGAAAGGAGTAAATTTTTGAGAACAATAAGAGATAACATTGGTAGATTAATAAAAATCAGTCAAAAGAATTTTAATACGTGTTAAATAAAATAAGTTTTCAAAGCAAAGAGCGACTACGACAGACATTGGAGGAAAGTAACTAATTAATTAGAAGAATTAAAATTCTTCAGGAGTAGAGAGTAATGGCAACAATTTCATCATATGCATTCCATAAAAGTTTTAATTTAGATTCTTTAACAAAAAGGCAAGCACTTGAGTATGGGATTTCAAGTTCTCAATTCTCATCAGCTGATAAAAATAATGATTCAGAACTAAGTATTTCAGAAATTATGGCAAATGATTCAATATGTGATGCATTAATTAAGCAGATGGCTAATGCGGCAAATACAGTCAAAAGTAATGAGACTGATACTACAAAAGCTACTACTGCAAAGACAGCTACTACGACTACTGCTCAAACAGAAACAAGTACAAAAACTGACGAAACTGCGGAAGGCAAAAATCTTTCGTATGAGGCATAGTAAATGTCAAAAAGTTTCAACAAAAAGACTGCTTTGTAAAGCAGTCTTTTTTACTGTATAATTCACCTATGGCGATATATTTTTTTTATGGGGATGAAGACTATCTTATAGATAAGGAATTAGAAAAATATCGTGGCAAACTGGATTCTAATTTCTCGTCGATGAATTATTCTGTCTATGATAATCCGTCGTTCCCTGATTTGGTTGCAATTTTGAGAACTCAGCCAATGATGTTTGGGAAATTAATGATTGTGATAAATTGTGATAAGTTATTTTCATCTACTCTTGAAGATAATCAGATTAAAGAAATATCTTCGGCTATTGAAAATAATATTGAGAGTTTGGATATATTTTTTGTTGTTAAACTTCCCCGAAATGAAGGTAAAAAAGTAGATTCAAGAAGAAAAATATTTAAAATTTTATCTAAGTATAATTCTCAGGAGTTTCCGACAATAAGGACTTATAAGACTGCGGAATTAACTGCTTGGATTCAAAAAGAAGCTAAGAAGAAAAATATAACATTAGAATCGAATGCAGTAAATATTCTGATAGAGCGCATAGGTAATAATCTAAGGGAATTTTCTATAGAATTAGAAAAGTTGGCGTTGCTTGCATATCCAGAAACTAAGATAACAAAGGATATGGTTGATGAGATATGTATTTCTAATCAGGATTTATTTAATTTTACAGATTTAATAATGAAGGGTCAGAAGGATAAAGCACTTTTAGAATTGCAAAAGTTATTAGATAAAAAACATCCATTAGAACTTTTGGCTGCAACTCAAACTATGCTCCGTAAATGGATTTTGATTAAATTGAAAGCTCCAAAAATTTCAACGATGGAATTATCAAGATTGGTTGGTCAACATGAATTTGTAGTTCAGCAGACAATTCAAAAATTAAAAAACACATCCTTAAAGGATTTGGTGAGTTTAAAGGAAAATCTTACAGAGGCTGAATTTAAAATCAAATCAGGTGAATCATTAGATAATATTTTAGAGGTAGAGAATGCTATTATCAGATAAATATCCTTTTTTAACAAAATATTTTAAGCAAGGGATTGATAATAAATTGAATAATAAGGGAGTTCCTATCGCACATAGTTTATTATTCTATGGCTCAAATTTGAACGCTCAGTATATTCTAGCCAAAGAAATTGCTAGATTGTTAAACTGCACCGGAGACCATTCTGATGACTGCCAATGTCTTAACTGCCAATGGATAAGCCAAGACAGGCATCCTGCGGTTTTAACTGTTTCTAAGGTCGATAACAAGCCTTCTGATGACGATAGTAAGACGGTTATTTCTATTAAACAGGCAAATATGATAAAAAGTTCTCTTGTTACAAATTCTGAATTTTTTAGAGTATTCATTTTTTGTGACAGGGATGAAGAAGGAAATATAAAAGGATTAAACCCCCAGAATTTCCAGGATGAAACGGCTAATTCACTTTTAAAGGCTATTGAAGAGCCAAATGATAGAATTATGTTTATATTTTTAACAGTAAACAAAGAGGATGTAATCTCTACAATTATATCTAGGTCTCAATGTTTTGGTGTGTCTTGTGGGGTTATTGATGAAATAGAATTTCCTTATTCATTGATATCAGATACTTTTGAAAAGTATTGGGAGTTTGAGCGGGGGGATGTGTTTGATGTTGCTAAAACCTTGTTTGAACTGTCGAAAGAAAATTCAGCAAAGGATGTTTTAAATTCAATCCAAAACTATATTTTATCGGTAATCAAATCTAATCCAAACAATACTAACTTGATATCTGATATTACGGCAGTTGAAAGAGCTAAAAAACAAGTTGCCCTAGGTATGTCTGCTCAATCCGTATTTGAAAATATGTGCTTGGCTTTGATAAAGTAATTTGATTCTTATGCTTCCTATCCCTGAAAATCTTCTAGTTGTTTAAATTTATCGAAGAAAAAATTTAGTCTATCTTTGTCATTTAAATACCAATATCCGATGAGGGCTTCAAACGCAGTTGAAAGCCTATATTCTCCTTGATTACTTCTCCTCGCAATAGGAATAGTCGTGTTTCTTGCTCGTCTTGCAATATCATGTTCTTCTTCTGTTAAATCATCTTGTATAGAATTCAATAACTCTGCCTGATAGCTTGCTCTTACTCTTTGAGTTGTCATATTATGCAAAAGTTTTGCATTCTGAGTCTGGATAACTGTATATTCTCTAACAAACAGTTCCCAAACGGCATCTCCTATATGTGCATAATTTCTTAAACAAATTTCTTCCATTTTATATTCCTATGAGATTAAATCTTTGTATAGTTTTAGATATTCTTCTGAACTTTTCTTCCAACTAAAGTCTGCATTCATGGCAGTTTTTCTCATCGCATTGAAAGTGAATTTGTCTTTGTAAACTTCGATTGCGCAATTTATAGCTTCTTTCATTGCCCATCCATCATAATTCCAGAACTTAAATCCAGTAGAATCATCTAGTGGATATCCTACAACTGTGTCATCAAGACCACCGGTTGCTCTTACAATTGGAAGTGAACCATAACGCATTGCTATAAGCTGACTTAATCCGCAAGGCTCAAATTTTGATGGCATCAAAAAGAAATCACTACCTGCATAGATTTGGTTTGCTAAGTCTTCTCTGTACCCGACAAAAGTTCTTATATTTGATGAATTATCTGACAACCAAATAAACAAGTTTTCATCTTCGTGATCGCCTGAACCCAAGAATATGAAATCAGCTGGAAGACTTTTTAAATCATTTTCTACCTGTCTGATTAAATCTATACCTTTTTGTGGAACAAGTCTTGAAATAAGAGCTATAAGTGGTCTATCTGGGTTGTATGGGAGCCCAAAATGTTCAAGAATTTTTTTCTTGTTAATTTCTTTGTTTTTAATTGATTTAACGTCATAGTTTTTGAATAAAGTCTTATCTGTTTTAGGATTGAATACCTTATAATCAATTCCATTGATTATTCCTACAAGTTTGTCAGTTTTGCCTCTCAGGGTATAATCCATTCCTTCTCCAAATTCAGGGGTAAGTATTTCTTGTGCGTATCTTGGTGAAACAGCTACAATTTTATCTGAATAATTAATTGCGCCTTTCATCCAGTTTACTTTTCCATAATGTTCACAACCCCATTCATTGAAAACGATATCTTTTCTCATATTTGAAAAATCAAGTACACTTTCAAACCATTCACCTTGATATGCAAGGTTGTGGATTTCAAATACATTTTTTGTTTTTGACCAGAATTCATCATATTTGTAACTAGCTTTGATATAAAGAGGTATCATTGCTGTGTGCCAATCGTTAGAGTGTATAATATCAGCTCTAAAGTTTAGTTGTTTTGCGTATTCGAGTGTTGCTAAAGAAAATGAAATATATCTTTCGTGTTCATATTGAGGATCTACCCATTTTGGATAAACTTCTTTGAAACAGGTAAAATACCAATCACTTTTTATGAAAAATACATTTATATTTGTTCCAGGTAACTTTCCAATATAAAGATTAAATTTTTGAGGACGGTCACCAAAAGATATCCACATTGTAGAATTTTCTAGTTCTTTAATTCCATATTTTTCTTTATCAATACAGCCGTGTAATGGAGTAAATATAGCTATTTCAGCTTTATCCTCAATGTATTTAGGTAGACTTCCCATTACATCAGATAATCCTCCCGCTTTTGAGAAAGGTGCAACTTCAGCAGCTGCGAATAATATTTTCATAACTATTCTCCTTGGTTACTTACTGGCTCTGGTTCTGTTGGCTCATTAGGTGCATCAAGACTATTTGGTGTTTCTTGATTTTCTTCTGGTATTTCTTGTTGTTCAGTGTCGGCAATTTCTGCTTCTTTTTTCTTTTTTGGGTGTTTTGCATTGTAGTCTTCGACAAACTGAGTATAATCTATTAGTTGTTCTTTTAAATATTCAAAGTTAAATTTTTCGCAGGTATAATTTATCTTATATAATAATGGTTGTATGTCTACATCAATGTTATGTTGAGAAACAACCGTATTGACTAAAAGTATTTCTGATAGAATATATACAAGTTTATCATTTATACCTATTTTCTTTATTGTAAAGATATTGTCAGATATGATTTTGTATGCTGAATCAAAGTCTTTGACGCTATATTTAAGGTTTGCAATAAACCAGTTAGCTAAAACAGATATGAATTCCATTCCTGATTTTTGTGCAGTATTTGCTACATCTTTGAATATGACGCTAGCTTTAGTTGCTGAACCAAGTTTTTGGTAACTATATCCAATTATCAAATCACTTATTAAACTAAAGAACGATTCTTTTCCTTCTCTTGAGGCAAGTTTAGTTTGATATATGTTTTGAGCAAAAAGATTATAATCTCCATCAAAGGTTTTGAATGCATTTATTAATGCGGATAATATTTTTGACATACTTTCAAATTCTTCTTCATATGTGAATTCAAATTCTTCTTTGTGTATTAATTTATTAAATAGCATTATGTAACCTTTTGAAGCTATATCAGAATTGAACATATAATTAATTTTTTCAAAGAAAGAATCTAGATTTGGGTCACATATTATAACTCTTGATAAAGCTCCGTAAATTAAAATACTCATAAAATATGAAACGAATGCATCTTTAGAAACATTGCTTCTTTGTAATTGTTCAAGTAAGTCCTCTGTTATTGAGTCTATAGTTTTGTCGAGTATTTCTATACATTGTTTGAATTTGCCAGCATGGAAAAGGATTTTAGCGTTTATACAAGAGTAGAAGAAATATTTTGATTGGATATTCCCATTGCCTTCAGTAAGTTTTGGATTTAACATTCTAACAAGTACTTGTTGCAAACTTTGTTGTGCAAGTATATAGTTTTCACCCATTAAGGCAGAATCAAGCATTAAACTTGATAAATTCATTATTCTAAGATCATCTTTCTTTCTTACTGCATCGTCAAAAATGATTCGAGCAATTGCATATATTTTGTGAGATGGGTACTTGTTGATATAATTGCTTATTGTACTATATATTGTATTTTTTGCTTCAATAAGTTCTGGTAGCAAATTTCTTCTAGGGATAGGATCCACAAGGCTAAGAAATCTTTTGCAATTTCTTAAATATGCATTAAAATCCCCATGATTAATTGCATATAGTGATAATTCATAGATTATTAGTTGTGATTTTGTAACTAAACCTAGGGATTTAAGTATCTCAAGATTTCTGGCATGAAGCTTTTCAAGTATATTTTTTGTAAGTATAGATTTTACTTCGTCTGTTAGGGCTTCTTTTATACAATTTTTGACGATTTTGTAATTTTGTACAATTATCATTGAGTTTCTAAAATCGATTAGTCCTTTAGTTTGCAGAGATTCAACAGCTGAATTGATTTCTTCTATCTCAAGTTCTTTTAAAATATCTGTATGAATTTTGTCTCCGAGTATTGATGAATATGCAAGGATCAATCCTTCATTTTCCGGTAGGAGTTCAAATCTCTTAGTGATCAGAGCTTCTAGTGCAGCTGGGAAAATAAGCGATTTTTCAGAGCTTATTTTTAATTTCCCTTCGATTGAAACTACAACGTGTGCGTCTTTTAAGTAATTCATTGCATGTTTAAAATACAGTGAGCTTCCAAGAAACTGATCCTGAATTTTTCTAATATAGAATGAGTCTTGAATTTCAGTAATGTCATCTTCTATTTGTGAAACCAGGTATTCATATTGGCTTTTTACTACAGTAATTTCTTTGTAAGAGTCTAGATAGAGTAGTTCATTTATTTCTTTGTGAACAAGATAATTTTCAGGAACTGTTACTACAAATGAAATTCCCATCTCTTCAAACGAAGAGGCCATACCTATTATGATTTCTAGAGAAGTCTCATCAATTAAATCAAAATTTTCAATTAAAATTGTTGCACCTTTTTGAGCACTAAAAAATCCATAAAAAATTTCCATGTATTTTTGTAGGGCTTCTTCAGGTTTAACTTCTTCTTGTTCTTTGTGAATAAGAAGTTTGTAGATATATCCTTCTTGATCAATCTGTTTTAATTTTGCTGATGCGACAGGGTCTAATTTTGCCATTTTACTGTCATATCCAAGATAATCAGCTACCAATTCCTTGAAACAAGCAAATGGTTCATATACAAACCCTCCTGTACAAACGACATGCATAAGATTGTTTGTTGTTGATAATATTGCATCTCTTATATCTTTAGAATAAATACTTAGTTTATCTGTTGATTTTAAAGTGATAAACGTTTTCTTTTTCAAGAATTCTTTTAATTTGTTCGGAATGTTAGCTGCCGGTAAAGATAAAAATTCACATTTTGTATGAATATCAATGATTTTGTTTGTGTATAAATCAACAACTAGTTCCTCTTCTTCTAGTTCAGATATTTTAGGAAGTTCTTTAGGTTTATTTAGTAAACCTTGTTTTTTTTCTGTATCATCTTCTATGATAGGTGTAAGTTGTCCTGCAATAGGGAATTCATAGAATTCTAACAGTTCATCATCTACCTGGGAAGAATATATCATTTCAAGTTTGTATTGGCGTGAAATAATGTTATTTATATGTTGGTCTGTGATTATTTGCAAACCATTTGCGTAGTTGTCTTTTTTTATTTCATTATCAATTAATTTTATATTAAGCCCGGTATTAAAAGGTCTGTTATCATTTTCTAACGTTCTTTTTAGAATAGCCATTTTACAGGCCATTTTTACATTTTTTTGTTTTTTTAATTTATAACTTATTTCCGCTATTTTATTCATTAGTTCAATTGCAGATTTTACAGCTTTATTCACAGAGCTGGTCATGGAAAATTCTTTGTAATACTTGATAATAAAAGCATTATCAATAAGTCGAACCCTATTATCTTGTGATTGCCCATAATTAAATATAAACGATTTTAGTTGTTTATAAAATTTGTTGAAAATTTGTTTATTTTTTAGTGCCGGTCTTAAGTCCTCAAGGTTTGGAAATGTTATTGCAAGACAGGCAAATTCATCTGTTTCAGCTTCATTCATAGAGATACTTTTCGATGTATCAAAGCCACATTTCTTACATTTACCTTTGATTGTGGGGTTTAATTGTCCACAATTATGGCATTTACTCAATATTACATAGCCGCATTCTGAACAAAGAGCTGTACGGTTGAATTTGTGGCATATAGGGCACTCTAAAAGCAGGACTTTCTTACAATAAGGACAGATTTTATCGTGTTCACCCACTTCATTATGACATTTTGGACATTCCATATCCGTATTATATTATTATTAGTCCCTATTTGCAAGCAATTAATATAATCACTATAAACAATTGAAAAAAGTTTCTATTTGTTTGATTTTGTCCAGATTTGTTATGGATAAGAAAAATGTTTTTTCTTTTGATGTTTCACCTTTTATAATTTTTATTGAGGTTTTAGGTACTTTAAAATTTTTCGCTAAAAATTCTGTTACAAATTTGTTAGCTTTATTGTCAACAGGTGGTGCGGTTACTTTTAATTTTACTCCTCCATCAATCTTTATAAACTCATTTTTTGACGAGTTTGGTATAATTTTCAGTTTGATTATAATTCCACCATCTGTTGGTTTGACAGGATTATCCATTATATTGATCTCATTATACCAACGATTTGCCCTATTATTTTTAAATCATTAATATTTTCTTTTTTTATTATTCGTGTATTGTATGTTGTGTTATCAGATTTAATAACGATTTCATCAATATTTTTAGATAATCTTTTTACAAAAATTTCCTCTTTATAGAAAAAAACATAAATCTTTGTATCTGTGATTTGTTCTCCTGTTGAGTGTTCAACAATTAGCTTGTCGCCATCATTAATATATGGGGTCATGCTATCTCCTGAAGCGCAAATCATCGAATATTGCTTATTTTTGGAATATTTTGAGAGGATTGCTTGCGGGATTGATAAAATTTCTTTTTCTTCTGAAAACGTAATCATGCCATTTCCACAACTTGCAAAAATGTCAGGATAATAGTCTATAAAAATATCGTTGCTTGATAGTCCTCTTGCAACATTTAAAATATTAACATTAAAATATTTTTCAATTTTTGTTAATTCAGATACAGTAAGCTCACTATCATTTTTCATTCGATTGCTTATTGTTTGACGAGTTATTCCTAAACTGCCAGCAATCATTGATTGGTTAACTGGTGTGTTAAGCTCTTTGGTTAAAAGTTTTGGCAGATCTTTAAGTTTCATGGTGTCCTTTGTAAACTGATTATTGACAAAAGTAAAATGATGACTTACAATACGTATATAGTTGTTAACTTATATCTTACATTTAATCATGTATTTATATTTTAGTCAACAAAATTGTATTTGTCTTATATGGAGGTTTATTATGAAAAAAATACTAGATTTATTTATGGATTTTTGTGGTTTGTTTGGGTTTAATAAAGCAAAAAATAAAAATGTTAGTATGTTTGTTGTCACTGAAAAATTAGTTCCTTGGATAGTTTTAAAATGCTATGAAAAAGAAAATTATTTGATTACTGATAAACAAGCTAAAAACTTAGCTTATATTATTCTGAAACAGGCTAAAAAAATGAATGCGATAGATATAATTCCTAAGGTTTATTTAGGGGTTTAATATGTTCAATATTTTTGAGAAAGATTGTATTTCAATATCAAATTTGAAGGGTTGGAATCCTACTTCAATTGATTGTTATACGCTAAAATGTGACTGTCGCAAATGCAATTTATATAATATTTATTTTAAGTTAACTAATCTTAAATGTAAGATGAAATATTATGTTGTAAAATTGCTTGAAAAATATGGAGAACCTGTAATATGTCCAGGAAGTTTATAAACAATAAGTTTTTAAAGAAATATTTAAGTGATATTATGCCGTTACTTTCAAAAATTGATAAAGCTTTTGGGTATTCCGCAAGTGGTTATTATTTTTCAATTGTAGAAATAATTTCATCTTATCCGAATTTTAAATTCTCTTTTAGTGATATGAATAAATTATCAAGAAGCTTAAAAGTTCCAAAGAAGAAATTGTTGAAGTTTATTGAGTTGGCTTCAGTGATATCAGATGAGAATAAATTTACTTTATTCTCATCTGATAGAGATTGTTTTTGGCTAAATTTTAAAGGTACAAAATCCCGAAAATCGAGAAAAGAAAAGTGTGGGAGAAAGAAAATTTCACCTGACGATAGTATGGATTTAGATAGTATTTCATCAGTGAATATCACGCTAAAACAATATCAAAAATTGTTAGTAAAATACGGCGAGTTATTTGTTAAAAAAGCCTTAGAAATATTTGATAGCTGGTTGTTACTTGGTAGTAGAGAAACTATCAAATATATAAATAAAAATAATTACGGGCATTTTCGAGCTGATGGTTGGTTAATTTATGAAACCAAAGTTGCATTGGGAGTAGCTGATGAACTATGAGGATACGGAAAAACTCCAAAATCTACAATTTTGAGGGGTAAATCATGGTTTTCCATATCCGACGTATAGGATGTAAAAACAAGAATAGCCTAGATAAAAGGCTAACTTATATTTACCCCTGTTTTTTATTGGACTTCGGAGCTGCGAGAAAAATTTCTAATTTTTCCGCACGCTCTATATAGATTTTGTTTCTTTGTTAAAATAGTGATTCAAATTCAAATTGTGTTATTAATATTTGTAAAGATATTCCATATATTATAGACAATGTATACCTATATGTTATATACTGTAATCAAGATTGAAATTTATTTTCAAAAATTTATAGGGTATGTATTATAAATATTAAAAAAGAACACACTTAGACTTATTGAAGGCTATTACAGTTTATATTCCATGTTGATACTAATATCACAGTACAGTTTATGGAAAAAAGAAATCCATATAAATTTGTAATAGTTGTTTGAGCTGTCATTCGGCAGCTCTTTTTTTATTTTAAAAGAGATTCGTCGACAAGTTCTTTAATCATATAGAATGAACCACAAACTATAGTAAGTTTGTCTCCATTAAAATCTAATTCATCAATTGAGTTTAATTTTTTGGAATAATAAATGCATTCTTGTTGCAATTCTTCAACAGAACAAGAATTGGGGGAGTTAAAATGATAGAAATATATTTCAGGTGGTGTATCTTCATATTTAGCAAAGCTGAATAATATATCAAGCATTTTTTTGTAATCTTTGTTTTTTAGGCATCCAAATATAAATCTCTTTTTTGTATTTGGATATAAGTATTGCAAGTTTTCATTTAGAGCCTTAATACCATTTGGATTATGAGCTCCATCAATTATCATATTTTTTTCTGGAATGTATTGGAATCTGCATATATGGTCGACGTTTTTTAATCCCTCAATAATTATATCAGAGGTTATATCTTTAAATAATAAATTGATTGCAGCAAGTGCTAGAGCTAAGTTATCTCTTTGATGCTGACCTTTTAATTTCATAACATTTAAATATTTAGGCTCTACATATGGAGTAGTAAGTATAAATAAAGAGTTTAATTCATTAGCTTTATCCTGTATACATTCGTAGCCTTCACTTGTTATAACCGGGCAATTTTGTTTTATAATTCCTGCTTTTTCAAATGCAATCTTATCTTTGGTATTCCCAAGTCGTTCTGTATGATCTAAATCAATATGCGTAATAATTGAACAAAGATTTTTTGATATGACATTTGTGGAATCTAATCTTCCACCAAGGCCTGTTTCTAAAACTGCAATATCAATGTTATTATCATTAAAATACTTAAACATAACAACCGTAAGGACCTCAAACTCTGTTAGGTCTATGTTGTTTGAATCTGCTGTATTTATAACTTCTTCGATATAATCTGCAAAAGTTTCTTTATCTATTTCAACTCCTGAAATTTTAATTCGTTCGGTATATTCAAATAGGTGTGGGCTTATAAATACTCCTACTCTGTATCCGGCAGTTTTTAAAATAGAATGTAATATTTCACAGACAGAACCTTTACCATTTGTACCTGCGACATGAATACATTTCAAGTTTTCTTGAGGGTTCCCAAACAAACTAAGGATAGCTTTTGTTCGGTCTAATCCTAAATCGATATGAAATCTCTCTTTTGATGTTAATAAATTTATTGCGTTTGTATATTTATCCATAATTAGTGTTTTTCTAAAGATATTTCCCAGTTGTTTCCATTATCTTGATTATTCTTTGGGTCATCATCAATCTCAACGTCTTCATTTTCTACATTGTCATTAGCTGGGTATTCTTCAAGTTCTTCTTTTTCTTCCTCAATTTTTGCATTGAACGGAATTCTAAATCCAAAAGTAGAGCCTTCTCCAAGTTTAGATTGTACAAATACCTGACCATTATGATGTTTTTCTACAGCTATTTTAACCAAATGTAGGCCTAAACCTGTACCTTTTACAGTATGTGCGTCATTTTCAATTCTATAAAATCTGTCAAATACTTTCTTTTGGTATTCTTCTGCAATTCCAGGTCCTTGATCTTCAACGCTTACTTCTAAATAGTCACCTACACGAGAATGTTCTGCTCTGATTTTTACACGTTTACCCTCTGGGGAATACTTAATTGCGTTAGTAATAATGTTAATAAGTGCTCTCAATATACATTCTTTATTAAGCATTATTTGTGGCAAGTCAGGTTCAACCATAACAGAGAACACAAGGTGATGTTCTTCTGCAAGAACCTTAAGTTGTTCAATACATTCATTAATAATATCAATGATATTGTATAATGTCTTTTCTGGTTTAACATTTTGGGATTCATATCTTGAAAAATCAAGAATATCATTAACCATTTTGTTAAGTCTTATAATTTCTTGATTCATAACCCCAATAAATTCTTTTTGGGTGTTGAAATCAAAGTCTTCGCCATAGTTGTAAAGAGTATCAATATAACTTCTTAATACTGTAACTGGAGTTCTTAATTCATGGGATACATTTGAAATAAAGTTAGCTCTTAATTGATCCATTTCAACTTCTTTTGTTACATCAATCAGTACAATAAGGTATCCAACGTAGTCTCCGCTTCTTGAAAACATTGGTGAAATAACAGATCTAATAATATTTGTTGCAACTTCAATATTAAAAGATAATGGTTGACTTTCCATTTCTTCAAGTGGAGTGTTTTTGAATTGTTCAATTTTGTCTTTAAAACAAAGTTCTCCATTAGTATCACAGTATTGATTAATTTTAGAATTCACCATGTCTTCATCTGTTGCTTCTAGAAGTTTTTTACCTTGATCATTAATCAAGACAACAGTATCAAAGTTGTCGCAGACAACAACACCATTTGCGATGCTCATTAAGACTGCTTCAAGTTTGTTACGTTCTAGGGTAATGCTTTCCATTGTTTGTTCATTGTACTTGTTTAGTTTATTTGACATTTTGTTGAACGCATCACAAAGTTCTTGAATTTCTTTGCTGGCATCTTTGCAATCAATGTTGTATCCGAATTCTCCTGATGATATTTTTTGCACGCCATCATGTAACTGTTTAAGTTCTTTTGTTATTAAAATTGTATCCATAAATACAATTGCAATAACTGCGAGCCAAGCTATTATAAACGCAAATATAAGTGAAGCTCTTGTGGTTGTTGAAATATTATCTATAATCTTTCCTGAAAGAGCTATCATAACAGAGCCTGTAATTTGTCCATTTTTTGGGTTTACCAAAGGTGAACTTACAGATATTTTTGCATTTTGTGCTTGTTGATAATATAAATCTTTACTTGAATATATTACATTTGAATTAGCATCTCTAAATTCAATAAAAGAAATATCACTGTTACTTCTTAAAATCGAATCAGAATGCGCTCTTAGGGCATCAACTTTTGCTGATTCCGGAACATCTTTTGTTATTTGAACACTCTCGATAGCAAGCGTTTTAGATAATATTTGACCGAAGTTTTTGTATCCGTTGTTCAAGTTTTTTTGGATATTAAGCATTGCAAGGCCAGCGATGAATATTATTAACACCGTGCTTAGAACAAACCCTTGTAAAATCAGCTTACGCTGTGCGGTCATGCCTTTAATACTAAACTTACTATCCATATCCGAATTATACCATGTAATATTATCTAGAGCAAATTACCCTTGCAACGTGAACACCTGATGCAGATGCTTGTATCAAACCTCTTGTGACTCCAGCTCCGTCCCCAATTGTAAATAGGTTTTTAACGCCTTCTGTTTCCAGTTCTTTTGTTAATTTTACTCTTGCGGAATAAAATTTAACTTCAATACCATATAGAAGTGTGTATCTTGATGCTGTTCCGGGTGCAATTTTATCAAGTGCAAAAAGCATTTCAATAATACTTGTCATTTGTCTGTATGGTAATACTAAACTCAAATCTCCAGGAGTTGCACATCTTAGTGTAGGCTCTATGATACTTGATTTTAGTCTTTCAGGTGTAGAACGACGTCCATCAAGTAAGTCTCCAAATCTTTGAACGAGAATTCCTCCTCCTAGCATATTTGCAAGACTTGCTATTTTTTGTCCATATGCGATAGGTTCTTTGAAGGGTTCTGTGAATTTTTCACTTACTAGTAGTGCAAAGTTTGTATTTTTAGTCTTAGTATTTGCATAACTATGCCCATTTACGGTTGCAATACCATTATAATTTTCTTGTACAACTTCTCCATTTGGATTCATGCAGAAAGTTCTTACACAATCTCCGAATTTTGGTGAGTAGTATACAAGTTTTGATTCATACAGTTTACTTGTAATTGGATCAAATACAGGTGCAGGTAATTCAACTCTAACCCCTACGTCCACTGCATTACTGACCATACCTATTTTATTTTTTGAAAATTCATGAGTTAGCCAATCAGCACCTTCTCTGCCGGGTGCTATTATTGTGTATTCAGCATGAATTGTTTCACCATTATCAAGGATTATACCTTTTACTTGTTCGCATTCTACAATCAAACTTTTTGCAACAACATTATTTAGAACGGTAATTTTTTCAAAAAGATAGTCTTGCATGTTTTTTAAAACGTCAAGGCTTCTTTCTGTTCCCAAGTGTCTTACAGGAGAATAAACAAGTTTTAATTCAGCAAGCGCTGCTTGTCTTTCTATTTCATCAAAAACTTTTTTGTCTGTTCCAAAAATTTCTTCAGTTGCGCCATATTTTAAATATAATTTATCAGCATAATTAATAAGATCTACTGCTTTTTGTCTTGGCATGTAATCTACAAGGTGACCACCAACTTCAGGAGTAAGTGTAAGTTTTCCATCAGAGAAAGCCCCTGCTCCGCCCCATCCACAAAGAAGTCCACATTTTTTACAGGTTGGACATTTTTCATAACCTTCTCTTAAAAGGCATTTTCTTTTTTCAATTTTTTCACCTTTTTCAATTAAAACAACCTTCCATTCAGGTCTTAATTTCACGACTTCTAAAGCCGTAAAAATCCCAGCGGGGCCGGCCCCAATGATTGCGACGTTGTACATAATGTCTTCTCCTATTCCAACCTATTTCGAGACTTGTGTAACAGTCTCTTTACTTATATACGATAGACTAAACATGTATATTTATAAAGCAAACTTTAATTATTTTTACAAATTTTACTAAATTTGCATGTTTGTCGTATAATATATTTTGAGGATAATTTATGTTTAATGAAACAAAGACGCATGAGATAACTGTCGATACAGTTATTCTAACAATTACAAATGATACGATGAAAGTTCTGTTAATCAAAAGAGAAAATGAACCTTTCAAAGGGAAATGGGCTATACCTGGTGGTTATGTTCGTATGTCAGAGGATTTGGACGCTGCGGCAATGCGTGTTCTTAAAGAAAAAACCAATGTAGATAACATCTATTTAGAGCAGTTATATACATTTGGTGATCCTTTACGTCACCCTGCTTCAAGGGTTATAACTTGTGCTTATTTCGCATTGATTAGAGCAGAAGATGTTGATGTTATTTCGGCTCCAAATGTTGCTTGGCATAAAGTTAGTGATTTGCCTGCTCTAGCATTTGACCACAAAGAAATTATTCAATATTCCTTGAAACGTACTCGTGAAAGATTAGAAATGTGTCCTGTTGCATATCAATTATTGAATGAAAAATTTACTCTTACTGAAATGCAAAAATCATATGAGTTGATTATGGGTAAGAAATTAGATAAACGTAATTTTAGAAAAAAAGTTATACAAACACAAGGACTTAGGGAGTTAGAGGAATTTTCCAAATCTACTTCTAAAAGACCTGCTAGATTGTACACGTTTGATACTATCAGTTTGAACTCAAAACGTGCACATTTTATTAAAAAGGAGAAAACATGCTAGCATTCGTTTGGATTATACAGGTTGTATCTGCAATTTTGTTAATTGCTTTAATTTTATTGCATTCTCCAAAAGGTGATGGAATTGCGGGTATGGGTGGTTCTGGTCAAATGTTTACTTCTCAAAAAGGTGCAGAAAAGCGTCTTAATAAAATTACCGGAATCATTGCTGCAGTGTTTATTGTATGTGTATTTTTGTTAGGTTTTGGTATTGTAAGATAAGACTTAATTTGTCTCTATTGCACAGTGTTGGATTAAAGTACTATGTAATATGGATGAATCAGAGGTTAATAGAAATATGAATATATTAATTACAGGTGCATCAAAGGGTATTGGAGAAAATATTTCAACCAATCTTGAAGGAAATATTTTTGCTGTTGGTAGAAATGAAGACAATTTAAAAAAATATTCCAATTATTTGGTGTGTGATTTGGCAAAAAAAGCTGATTTAGATAATCTTGGTCAATATATTCAGGATAATAAGATTGATGTTGTAGTTAATAATGCGGGTGAATATATCTATAACCCTGTGGACAAAATGGATTATGAGAGTATGGAACATCTTTTGAGAGTCAATCTAATGGCTCCAATGTTTATAATTTCTCAGGCTGTGCCTTATATGAAATCTCAGGCGTGGGGCAGAATTGTTAATATTGGTTCAATCAGTGGTGTTATGGGAGAAGCTAATGCAAGTTTGTATTCAGGCTCCAAATCCGGACTTATTGGGATGAGTAAAGCTATGGCGCTTGAACTTGCTCAGGATAATATTACAGTAAATGTTATAAATCCAGGCTGGGTTGAGACTGAACTTGGTTTGAAATCCATTGAAGATGGAGAATTTTCAAAAGAAGAAGTTCTTGATTGTATTCCTCAAAAACGTTTTGTTCAGCCAATCGAAGTTACCAATATGGTGAAATACCTTATTTCAAAAGAAGCTAAAGGTGTGACAGGTCAATCAATCAATCTATGTGCAGGGTTAAGCGTAGGTTTTTAATTATTTAATTACTTCCAAAACTTCGTAGTCTTCAAGATATGGCATGTGTTCTGCAGTTATTAATTCTCCTGGGAGTAAAATAGATATTCCCGGAGGACATTCAGCAACAACTTCAGCTGAAATTCTTCCTATCGCATCTTGTTTTTTAATGATTTCTTTGTCTGCAAAATACGCGTCTCTTAATCGGATTTTTATTTCAGGGATTAGTAATGGCATATGTTTTTTTCTATCAATAATCGGATGTCCCGAATAATCCATTTTATCTATTTCCTCAAGGCATTTTACTAAGTATACGAAATCAGACAAGCTGTTTCCTATATTAGATAAAATTAGAACACCAATATCGGACGCAGATTCAACTTCTATTTTGTAATCTGTTTCAAGTATTGTCTCTAAGCTCTTACCTGATAAACCATTTACTTTTATAAATATTTTAGTAATATCTGTATTATTAAATCCATCAACAGTGAGGTATTCTATGTTTTCCATATTGCTAATGGCGTTTTTTAGGTATTTTGCATTCTCAACAGATCTTTGTATCAATTCTTTTCCATAATCTGATTCCAAATTTGCTCTTGCAGCATCTAAGCTTGTTAAAAGAAGTAGTGAAGGACTTGTTGTATGCAAAAGTTTAAGAGTTCTCTCTAATGTTTCAACATCTATTTTAGAATCTTTTGAAATATGAAGCATAGAAGTTTGGCTCATACTTCCACCAGTTTTGTGTAGAGAGTGGACAACAGCATCAGCACCAAGTTCAAGGGCTGGTGTTGGTAAATACTTATTAAAATGCCATAAGCATCCGTGAGCTTCATCTACAATTAAAGGAACATTATATTTTTTACAAATTTTACTGATAGATTTTATATCTGAGACAACACCTTCGTAAGTAGGATTTGTAAGCCATACAAAGGCTATATCATTATTCGCTTCAAGTAATTTTTCTATTTTATCAGGTTTTACTTGTCCCCAAATGGACCAATCTTCAATTTTTTCAGGAACAACCCATAAAGCTTCTGCTCCAGAAGTTATCAATCCTGTAAGGATAGAGCGGTGGCAATTTCTATTAACAATTACTTTTTGCCCTTTTTTTGTTAGTCCCATTGCGAGTGCAATATTGCCGATTGTGGAACCATTCAATAAAAAGAATGTCCTTTTCGCATCAAATGCTAGAGCTGCAAGGTCTTCAGCTTCTTTTATTGGACCTGCTGGAGGGTTAAGAGTTCCTAATCCATCAAATTCATCTGTAGTATCAAGTTCTAAAAGTCTATCTCCTACCAAATCTTTGAAAGGTTTAAATACTCCGTTTCCTTTTGTATGTCCTGGAATATGAAATTGATACGTTGGATTTTCCAACGCATTTGCCATTGCTTCGACAAGTGGAGCTTTTACTCCTTCTTTTTCTATCCCTTCTTGTATTTTATTCATTCTATTATTTTATATCAAACATATAACTTTTAGAATGGGGCTTATGATTATATTTTAAAAAATTCTAAATTTGTCTAAGAATTATTGTATGTTTTACAATAATTATCTTGACAATTCGCTTAAAATAGTCGTAAAATAGTAATAATGTGTAGAATAGGCGCGATAAAATCAAAAAAATACTTACATTCGGAGATTTCTCTTAGATTAATGAGATCTCAGCAAGAAGGGCACGATGATTCAGGCTTTGCATTTGTTATGCAAGATTTGGGCGGAATTTTTGAATCATATAAAGATTTACCTTGTCTTTCTATGGCGGCAACTGTTGAAGGAACTCGTTTAGCTGAGGACCTTTTGCATAGTTTGGGATTTACTCGTGTACTTCAGTGGTCACCAGATGTAAATCATAAACCGGGTTTGAAAATATCTCCTATGCCTAACTACATTTTTGAAGTTTTGAAATATCCTAAGAGCCATAAATATGCGACAAAAGAAGAAAAAGAACAGCTTTTGATTGATACAAGTTTAAGATTAAGAAAAGCTCTTGAGACAAATAATTCCGGTTATATTTATTCTTTCTGGCCTGATATATTGACGCTTAAAGAAATTGGAAGCCCTAAAGATATCGGAACCTATTTTAATCTTTGGGATCAAGATGAAGGTCCTTGTGCAAAAATAATCACTGCTCAATGCAGACAAAATACAAATTATGATATTGTTCGTTATGCTGCTCATCCATTTTTCTTGGAAGGGTATACAATACTTGTGAATGGTGAAAACACATTCTATGAAAAGAATAAGCAATATCAACAAGGATTGTATGGTGGTTATGTAGGTTTTGAATCAGATTCTCAATGTTTCTTATATTCACTTCATTATGTGAACAAAATTCTTAAATGGCCTCTAAGATATTTTATGCATGTGGTTAATCCACTTTCTTATGACGAGATTAACAAACGGAAAGATAAAGATGTTTTATTACGAATAAAAGCATCTCTAGAACATCTTGAAACTAATGGTCCAAACACAGTTTTGGGTGTTGTTCCTGATGGTAAACTTTTATGCGTTTGTGATCCTAAGAAACTTAGACCGGTTGTTATAGGCAGAGATAAAGACACTGTTATAATGACTTCAGAAGTTGAAGGGATTAATGATCTTCTTCCTAATAGAGATATTAGTAAGGATATTTATCCAAAAGAAAGAGAAATGATAATTGTAAATAATGATTTAACGGTGGAAAAATGGCAGCAGTAAACGTAAATGAACTTCATCTTGATGATTTACCTTGGATTGTAGAGTTTGATGAGTCTAAATGTATCCAATGTGGTAAGTGCGTTGCTACGTGCTCATTTAAAGCTATAAAACCTGAAATTGAGTATAGAAAAAAATCTGGTTCGATTGCTGAAAAAAATAAATTAGAAAAAGTTATTGTAATAAGACAAAACGTATCATTCCAAAATCATTGTAAAGGATGCGGAATGTGTACGCGGGTCTGTCCAAATGGAGCTTTAAAAATAGTTAGAAACGTTGATAGCCAGTTTTCTGTTAGATATAGATCAGAAAAGGGTGAATCTATCAAAAAAGGTGGTCGTTCAAACTTAAATACAGAGGGCAGAACCTTAGATAAAATTAAAGTTGGTAGAATTTCACAAATGACTGATCCATCGCTTGATGCGGTTCGTCATACGTTTGAATTGAAAACCCCTTTTGGACGTGTTTTATCGGCTGACAAATTAAATTTTGATGTTAAGGGTGACAAAATTATTCAAAGTGCGCCTTTACCTCCAAATCGTTGGATATATCCTATTATTATGGGTGATATGTCTATTGGTGCTGTTTCTTGGAGAATGTGGGAAGCAATGGCTATTGCTACTGCTTATTTGAATGAAGTTATGGGCATTCCTATTAGGATGTGTACAGGTGAAGGTGGTATTCCTTCTCGCCTTTTGAAATCTAAGTATGTAAAATATATGATTTTGCAAATTGCATCAGGTCACTTTGGTTGGAACAGAATTATTGATGCGATGCCTGATATGGTCGAAGATCCTGCAGGTATATTGATTAAAATAGGTCAGGGTGCAAAACCTGGTGATGGCGGTATGTTGATGGCTAATAAAGTTGCCAAATATGTACAAGAAATCCGTGGAGTACCTAAAGCAGATTTATTAAGTCCTCCAACTCATCAAGGGTTGTATTCGATTGAAGAAAGCGTTCAAAAAATGTTTTTGTCTATGAATGCTGCATTCAATTTTAGAGTTCCTGTTGCAATTAAGGTTGCATCATCTGTTACAAGCGTTTCAGTTTATAATAACCTTTTAAGAGACCCATATAATATTGTTGGTGGTTTCTTCTTAGATGGTTTAGCTGCTGGTACTGGTGCGGCTCACGAAATATCTTTAAACCACACAGGACATCCAATAACTTCAAAATTAAGAGATTGCTATTTGGCTGCAGTTCATCAAGGAAGACAAGGAGAAATTCCTATTTTTGCAGGTGGTGGTTTAGGTCAGACTGGAAGTTTTGCGGCAGATGCGTTTAAATCAATTTGTTTAGGTGCAAACGGTGTATTTTCAGGTAGATTATTACTTGAAATTGCTGGTTGTGTAGGTAATGATACAGAAAAATGCAATGCTTGTAATACAGGACTTTGTCCTGCTGGTATTGCGTCTCAGGATGTTTGTTTGACGAAACGTCTTGATATTGACAAAGTAGCTCAAAATCTCGTTAACTATATTATGGTAACTGATTTTGAACTTAGAAAGTTAATGGCGGCAACTGGATGTTCTTCATTGCCGGTAGGTAGGTCTGATGCGTTGATTACAGTTGATAATCATGTAGCAACGAGATTAGATATTCAATATGTTTGTTAGGTAATTATGAAAACTGTAAAAATAGATGGAATAAAAGGTAACGAAAGACGTTCGACTCAATCTCTACTACAATCGATTCAAGAAAAGATTGAGGAAGGGTATACGGATTTTGAAATAAATGCTTGTGGGCAGCATGATATTGCTGGATCTTCTTGGAACAAAGAAGGTAAGTCTTTAAGTTTTAAAATAACAAATCCAGGTCAAAGAGTTGGTGCTATGGCGATGAAGGGAACAAAGATATTTGTAAAAGGTTCTGTTCCTGCGGATGTTGGTTGGCTTAATTCTGGCGCTGAAATTGTTGTTGATGGTGATTGTGGTGATACTGCCGCTCACTGTGCAGCAAGCGGTAAAATTTATATATCTGGTCGTGTCGGAACTCGATCCGGAGCCTTGATGAAATATGATCCTAAGTATGATGCTCCTGAATTTTGGGTTCTTAAAAATACAGGTTCTTTTAGTTTTGAGTTTATGGGTGGCGGAATTGCTGTTATTTGCGGTTATGACTGCGTAGGTGTTGACTCTGTATTGGGTAATCGTTCATGCGTCGGCATGGTTGGTGGCAGCGTATATTGTAGAGGTCCTATAAAAGGCATCGCTCCTTGCGTAAAAGTAGTTGATTTAGATAAAAAAGATATGGACTTTTTATCACTTGGTATGGTTAAATTCCTGACGGAAATTGGTAAAAAGGGTCTTGAAGATACGCTATTAAATTTTAATGAGTGGAAAAAAATTGTTCCACTTGAACCTGATCAAAAACAGAAAAAAATATCTGTGAAAGATTTTCGTAAAAAAGAGTGGATTAAAGGTGGTATATTTGGAGATTTTATTCAAGATGACTATTCCGTATTTCCTCTTGCAACAAGTGGAGAAGGTAGACTTCAAAAACCATTATGGGATGCAAAAACTTGTATCAACTGTAAATTGTGTATAAATAATTGTCCGCAAAATGCGATTGCAGAAACAGATGGAGTCTTTTCTGTTGATGATGAAAAGTGTATTGGATGTTCTTTTTGTTCAACTATATGTCCAAAATCTTGTTGGACAATGCAGGATAATAAAAGAGAAATTTCATAAAAACCAAACATCTTGACGATGTTATTGTGTTAAAAATAAGTTATCTTATATAATATTGTTATGCTTTTTTGTAAATGATTATTAAATAAAGTGATAGGTTATAGCAATATTTCTAATTTATAATTGTTATTAAATGTAGGGAATAAGTTATGGCAAGTTTAGATAACAAATTAAAAACATCTAAAGATTCAAAATTTAGATCAAGTAAAAATATGACGAAGGATTTTCGTCATGTATCTCCTGCTTTTGAGCCTGAAGTAAATCCTTCATTATCAAGAGGGGAACTTTTACGTTTTGCTGTTGTTATTCCAGAGGTCCAAGAATGTTTGAAAGATTTAAAAGCATCTAATCCTATGTATCTTGACCTTTTAGTTCAGGTTATAAGAACGTCAATTACTCCGAACCAAAATATTGATATTAATATGTGCGATTCTTCTCGCGGTGAATCAGTGTTAGCATTATTATTGAAGCAATTTAATGATGTTTCTTATAATAATACTGAAGTATTGGATTTTACTCAAGAAGTATTAAATTGTTCAGATAATTTGACATCTAAATACTATTTAGCTCATTTAGCTGCTGGGACAATGTCTAATCAAAATCTGAAGGCACAATTTAAAGCTGCAATTCCTTTTGTAAAATCTCTTGTTTCTGCTACTTTGTATTCAGATTCAGATGATTTAACTTCTCAAAAAAACTTTATGATGGGTATTAAATTAATTATTAATGAAAAAGCAGATGTTAATAAAATTGCTTTATTACCAAAACTTAAGCAGATTGTAGATACTTCATCCAAAAAAGAGCATAATATTGATATTGTAAAATTTATATATAGTAAAGCTTCACTAGCAAGAATAAATTTAAAACTTACGACTTTACCGAATGCACTTTATACTGCTGAAAGAAATAATAAGTCTCTTGATTGTGTTGGTTATTTAATCCAAAATTCATTATAAGCTAATGGTTTTGCAAGGTCATCAATAGAGAATACTTGCATTATGTATCTACCTTTTTTATACATTGTAAAATTGTTGTAGTAGTAATACATATTTTGTTTCATGAGTCGATAGTCACAAGTCCAAACTATTGAACATCCTCCGCTGGAATATAAATCAGTTTCTTTACATACCTGAATTCTTACAAATTTTGTTGTTAATTTTTCAGGTGTAAAAAATAAGTAATATATTCGTTGCCCTTCATCAAAAACATGAGATGCGTGCATTGCAGTTTCTAAAGTAATAGGGTCTGCATTGAAAAGAATCATACTCTTTTCTTTTTCTTTACATCCTGTGGTAGAAACCATAATAAAAAATATAGTTAGTAATAGTATAAATTTTTTCATTACTCAAGTCGTTTAATTTTATTATTAACGGTATCTACTAATTTTGAATCTGTTTCAAATTGAGTATATTTTTTATAATTGCTCACGGCGTTTATATTATCGTGTTTATATTCATAAGCTAAACCTAGAGCATAATATGCAAATGCATATTGGTTATCAATAGTTAAAACTCGATTGAAACAGTTGATGGCTTTATCATATTCCATTTCACTTGCATAAACTAGTCCCATATTAAACCAAGCATCAGAGTAGTTGTTGTATACATTTATAGCTTCTTGGTAGTAGTAAATTGCTTTTTCTGAGTTTGATGTAAGCCTATTTAGGTTTCCAAGTTTTAGCAATGTTTCTTTGTCTCTTGGCTGCATAAGAACAGCTTTTGAGTAGCAAGAAATTGCTTGTTTATAATTCTTAGCTTTGTAATGAGAATCACCTTCACTTATGAGAACTTGGTGTTCAGTTAGTGGAGTTGGTTTAGCAACGTTATTTTTCGCTTGTATAGCCAGTTCATCTTTATATTCTTGATAAGCATTTTTATATTCAATATTTTCTGGAGAAAGTTCTATTGCCTTTTGGAAATAATATCCTGCTTTTTTATCATTTTTTAAATTTTGGTTAGCTTGAGCTAGCCCAAAATATGCAGAAGCTTCTTTTGTTTCGAATGATACTGCTTCTTCAAAAGGTAGTATAGCTTGGGATGATTGATTTTTTGATAATGATTCATAACCTTCAGATATCAAAGCTGATATAAGGTTCTTTTGTACTACGTCATCATCTTTTTTCTGTAATAAATTTTTATAAATATCAATTGCTTCTGCGTAAGATTTATTCGCGTGAAGAGCCAAAGCTTTATTATATTTCAAATCATAACTATCAGGATTGGCTTTTAGTGCCATATCATAAAATTTAATAGCGTGTTCATAATCTTGTTTTTGGTGGTAGCAATATGCAAGTTCTTTTTGTACATCAACATCTTTTGGGTCTTTAGCGTATGATTTTTCATAGTTTAGAGTTGCCAAATCCAAATTATCTGTTTTGTTATAAGCTAAAGCTAAGTTTTTGTATGCGTCCGAATCATCAGGATACGCAACAAGGTGTTTTTTATATTCTTCTATTGCTTTATCATATTTGCCCATATCCGCAAGTAAATTACCATAATCAAATCTTAAATCATTTAGCTCAGGATCGAGTTCAAATGTTTTTTCAAAAGCTTGTTCTGAAAGGTCATTTTTATCAAGGGCTTGGTATGACAACGCAAGTTCTGCGTACGACTTAACATTATCAGGATCTTGATCTAGTGACTTAGTTATAATCCCGATGGCTTTGTCATATTGTTTTGTTTTGAATAGAGCAGTTCCATAATTGTTAAAATCTTTGAAAGAATCTGGAGCTTTAGTGTATGCTGTATCAAATTCTCTGCAAGCATCATCCAATTTTCCTGCTGAGAAATAAGTTCTTGCGAAACCCTCTCTTGCGGCTTGATTTTCTGGATATAATCTTAAAAATTTACCATAGTCATCAATTGAAGCGTCATATTTTTTCTGAATAGCTTCAACTGTTGCTAGGTTTAGGTAATTATATTGATATTCTGGTGCTAAAGTAGCTGCTTGTTTGTAAGAATTATAAGCGTTCTCATAATCACCCATACTTTGTAAAATATTTCCGATACTAACATAGATAAATCCATCTGAAGGGTTTATCATTAAAGCTTTTTTATAAAACACTAAGGCATTTGTATTATCACCTATATCAATATAGAGTCCTGCCATTTTTGTATACAAAATAGAGTCATCACCATTTACAGTGATAGCTTTTTGTAAATATTTTATTGCAGTCGCATAATCTTGTCTTTGTTCATAAGAATTTGCCACTTTATAAAGGTTAAGAGCTTCTTTAGTCATTTTACATATGCCAGGAAGTGGCATAAGACTAATTAATCCAGCTATTATAAATAATTTTAGTTTTTTATTCATATCAGTACCTCTGAGTTGATTTTATCAGAAAAAACAATAATATAATACTACAAATATTTTTTTACATTATTTTAGTATGATTCCATTCATTTGGCAAAAAGATTTAAGTACTGTAGTTGCTTTTTCTACTTCTGAATTTAACGAAATGATTTTAAGATCGTTTGAAATATCTTCAGCTTTTTTATTCATTTCTTGCGCTGATAAAACGTATTCAACCTTCTTGTCTTTTGATGTTATTGCCATATCTTGAAGGTATTTGCCATACAATAGGTATAAATTAACTAATTGATATTGTAAATCGAAGTTCTTAGCTATTAATATAGCTTTTTCTATGTACATTTTGGCAGAATCATAATCTTGCAAAGCAAGGTACATTTCTCCTATCAGCTTGTTTAATAGAAGTATGAAATAGTGATTCATAATATTTGCACCTTGTGCAATATCAAGGGCTTTGGTTGCAATATCAAGGGCGCTCTTTGGCCCATCAATCATAAACTTAGCTTCTGATACAAAGTACCAGCCTAATAGCACGCCAACTGCATTTTGAGTCTCTGCAAAATATTCTATTTGTTTAGTATAAATATTAATAGCTTCTTTGGCCGAGGTTCTATCTTGCATTAGTCTTCCAAGAATTAGTTTTAGAATATTTTTCGTGAAATCATCTCCAACGTCACCAGCATATTGTGCCGCTTGGAAAAGTTCATCGTAAGTTAAATCTTCTGAATTCATAAATAATTTATTGAGAACACTAATTAAATTAATATATGACATCATACTTTCATCAATAATATTTGGATCTTCATCTTGTGTTAGAACTTCTGACAAAATATTTATAGAAGATCTTATATTCCCACTTATTGTGTTGGCAAAAGCTAGTTCTATCTGTGTTTGCATAATTAGTTTGTTATCTTGGATTTTATTTGCATCAAAAACTTCAAATATAGTGTTAATGATTTTAAAGACTCTATTGTCGCCTTGAATTGCAAGAGCTTTAGCAAGTCTAAGGTGAGTTTTTAGCCAAGTTTTAAATATCTTGTCTGCTGTTATTGTTTTACACTGTGAGTGGTTCATCAAGGCATTTTCAAGATGAGGAATAATGTCATTATCAATTATATTTACAATAGTTCCTGTATTCCCTAATTTTTCAAAAGCTTTTAGTTGTCTTGATTTTACCATTGCTATTTCTGTTTTAAAATTATCTGGAATAATAGGAATGACTTGGTTAATGCATTCAATTACTCCGTGGTGATTTTTAGTTTTCATCGCACATGATGAAAGGAAACCTAAAATTTCGATTTTTTCATTAAATTCAGAATCTGAAAGAAGCATTATTGCTTTGGGTAGATAATCTAGTGCAAGTTCAGGATTATCAGGTTCAAGAAGTTTTCCAAGTTCAGAATAAATCGTGCGTTTTACAAGTTGAGATTGGGTTAGATTTATATTATCAATAATGCTTAAAATTTGTTTTTGTAGAATTATATATAAACTGGTGTCTCCAATATATGCAGCCATTTGAGTGCATTTAGTCCAGATTGTAAAAGTTTGGTCTTCATAATTTAGGTTTTGAGCAATAAATCCTAATACCGCTGATGTTGATAAAGTATAATTCGTTAGTATTTGGTAAAGTGCTTGATTTACAGCTCTGAAGATTTCTGAATCAGTTTTTATTTGATCAATTATTATGTTCCATATTTTTAAACTTTTAAATTCATAGCAAGAATTAGGGTGAGCGATTATATAATTATTTTTTATAAGTTTGTGTAGTGTCTTTTTAATAGATTCTAAATCCATATCAAATATTGAATTTAATATTATGGGATAAAACTTACATCCCAATATTGCGCAAGCACACAAAATTAAGTATGTTGAATAATCACTTTGTTTTAATAAGTCTAATCTAAATTGGAGTGTGTCTTTTAATTCGCTGAAAAGCTTTATTTCGTTTCCTATTTTATTACAATCTGAAACAAGACTTAGTAATTGTTCTGTGTGTATTGGATCTGATTTCGAGAAATATAAAATTTTTGATTTTAAGTCTTTTGATAAATTTAGTTTTTGATAATTTGCAAAAATTGGTTCAATCTGTTCTGAGGTTTGTGGCGCAATAGTAATGTCTACATAATTATTTTCTGTAAGGTTTACATTTGTTATGCAGTTTATGCCAGATTGTTCTTTTGAACAAGTTAAAATATATGTTAATTTTTCTTTAAGGTCTTCTCTGGATAAGAGTATATTTAGAATTTCATATGATAAATCATCAATGTATTCAATATCATCAATGTATAGGGCGATATCCATCTTTGATGCAATAGTTTCAAAAACTTTGACGATCATTCTTATAGTTCGTTGTTTGTTATTTTGAATATTCTGGAATTTATCAACATCTTCAGGGTATAAAATATTTAACAAATCATAAATTTCTTTTGTTTCTAAATTCCCAAAATCTTCTTTAAAGAATTTAATAGATTCTTTCTTTAGCTGTTTTTTGCTTGGGCAAAAATTAGTTATATTAAACAGATGTAAAAGAACATCTTGAATAAATCCTAATGGGGTGAGTTGTGTATAAGGGGTGCATTTCCCTGTGAGCCAAGCAATTTGAGACTTACTTAAATCTTCTAAAAGATTTTTTATAATATAATTTTTGCCTAAAGTATTTTCTCCATTTAAAGAAATGACTTTTAGATTTTTCGCTTTGATTGATTCAAGTAATGTATTTTTTGCAGTATTTAAAGAACAATAATTCGCATCATATTTTGCTATTCCGCCCTGTTGGTCGTAACTTTCATTTTGTTCTGTGGGTTGTTCCGTTTCAATTTCTGAGTCTATTATAATATTATCTTGTACTGTAATATTTTCTTCTGTTTCTTCAAGTTCTTGTCCACATTTCCTACAATTTATAGCCGTTGGCATATTTATGCTTTTACAGGCAGGACATATTTTTAAGAGTGTTTCTCCACAATTTGAGCAGTTTTTGTTTGTAATTAAATTATAGGTATTGCAAGTTGGACACAATCTACCTATACGAACACCACATTCAGGGCATTTTATACAGTTGTCTTCCAATTCCGTTTTGCACTTTGGACAGTTCATAATGCTATTACCTTATTAGTTTGTTCTGATATTTCAAATATTAGATCAGCCACTTCCTTTTTATCGATTTCAAGTATTTGAGCTATTTCTTCAAGTGATTTATTGTCTACATAACGAGATTTAAGCATTTCGATATACTTTGTTCCTTCACTTTCATCGTGTTTTTTTAGTATTGAGTATAGTTTTTTAAGTTGAGGGATTCCAACTTCATTTACAGTTGTGTCAGCTATATCTGGAGCAAACTCGCTATAGTCAACTTTTTGAATTACATTAGAATTTGTAAAACTTTTAAATCTGTTATTTTCTTTTAAAACCTCTACAATAGACTTTGTGATAATTTTTTCCGCAAAATTTTTGATTACTTCTTCATCTTCTATATCTTCAATAATTCCGTTTAATTTTTGGGTACTAGATTCAAGAAAATCATCTAGGAGATCTTCATTATCTTTGTATCTCTTATTTTTTTTAATGATTTTTACAATTTGCTTCTTATTCATTAACTCTCACGCTATAATTACCGGAACATTATTCTTCGTCTATGATAACATATTTTGATAATAAAAAATAGTCTGTAACAAAAGAGGATATGGAAAAATTTCAAAATCTACAATTTTGAAAGGGAAATCTCGGTTTTCTATACGCTCAAAGTCAGTTATTTATAGCTTTTGCAACTACATAACCCGTAGACCAGCAGTTTTGTAAATTAAATCCACCACAAAATCCATCAACATCAAGAATTTCTCCACAAAAATATATGTTTGGGGACTCCGTTGATTCTAACGTTTTAGGGTTAACTTTTTTTAAATCTACACCTCCAGATGTAACAGTTTCTCCGTCTTTTTTTGTGCCTGTTATTGTTACTGTAAAATTGTATAATTCGTTTTCGATTTTTTCACGAATATCTTTTGTTATTTTGTGGCACTTTAATTCAGTGTTTATATTTATTTTTTGTAGAAGATTATTTGCGAAATTTTTTGGAATGATTTCGCCTAAAAGGGTATGAATTTGTTTATGCGGATTATTGTTAAATAAATTCTGTAAGTCTATATCTTCTTTTACGAGTTTAAAAGAAAGTGTATACGGAAAAGAGTCTTTTACTTTTATTGATGATATTTTATAAATTAGTGGACCTGATATCCCGTAATGAGTAAAAAGAATGTCTCCTTCAAGCCTTGTGTCTTTTGAAATAATATCCTTCAAGACTATTCCTGATATTTCTCTAAAATTTTCTCTGCTCATAAGTCCAACAAGGGATGGGTAAATTGGGGTTAGTGAAATTCCTATTCTTTTAAGCATTTCGTAGTTACTGTGTCCCCCAATTGCTATTATAAGTTTGTCAAAAGTGTAAGAGTTATAATCTGTTACTACTTTTATTTTATCGCCTTCATTTTCAATTCTAAGTGCTTGTTCTTTTTTTATTGTTGTTTTATTTAAGGCTTTTATAAATTTTGTTTGTACTTCTTTTGATTCATTAGATTTTGGGAAAATTCTCATATCTTCTTGAATATAGGTTTCAATCCCGAGTTTCTCGAAAAATTCTACTGTGTCAGCTGTAGCAAATTTTGAAAATATTGAATACAAAAATTTTTCACCACGAGGGTAGTTTTTTGCAAGTTCTCTAAAATCATATTCAGCATTTGCTAGATTACATCTTCCTCCACCTGTTGGAAGGACCGTTCTCATTGGCGTAGAAAAATCTAGTAGTGTTACACCATTTTTATCTTGAAGATAGAGCGCAGCAGTACACCCGGCAGGGCCAGCTCCGATAATTCCAATATTATATCCTTGTTCCATACAAATAAACCATCTCAGGGTTTTCAAGCTCTTCATGTAGATCTGACACGCTCTTTTTAAATTGCGGGTGAATAAAATCTGGAGCAATTTCAAGCATAGGAACTAATGTAAATGCGCGTTCGTGAAATAATGGATGTGGGATTAAAAGAGCATTTTCATTTGATTCTTCGGATATTATTTTATTGTCATAAAATAATATATCAATATCAATTGTTCTATCTCCGTATTTTCCTTCTTCATCTCTATTTCTACCAAGCATTTTTTCTATTTTTTGGCATTGTTTTAACAGTTGAATAGGAAGCAGTGAAGTGCTTATTTGAATAACTGCATTTACAAACCAGTTTTCAGAGTCTACTCCCCAAGGTTCAGTTTCATACAAAGAAGATGATTGTATAACGTTGATGTTTTCAAAACCTTTCAACAAACTTGTTGCCTGTTGGATATAACCAACCCGATCGCCTTTATTTGAACCTAAACTTAAATATACTATTGCCATGGGTCTATTTTATAACCTTAATGATTAGGTTGTCAATAGAGTTGATTAGAAAACTTTTGTTTATCTCTCAGTTTTAATTATTTAGTAGCCTTTTTTAGGGGTAAATACATCGGTAGACAGCAGTACCAATCGCCATTTTTAGGCTTTTCTCCTCTTAAAACTCTGTCAACATCGCTAAGCCCAGGTTTTTCTGTGGAAGAAAATCCAAGCTTTCTGAAAAAGGGAGAAGAAGCGTTTAAAATATTATTTTCCTGATTATTCATCGCAAGAACTGTTACTCTATCTTGGCATCGTTCATTGTGTGCCAATTTTTTTGCCAAGTTAACAAATGCCTTGCCAATTCCCTGTTTTTTTATGTTGGCTAGTAATCCGACAATATACAAGGCAGTATAATTTTCTTTTTTGGGATAAAACTCATAATCTTCATTTTTAAGTTTCCCATAGTGTTCTTCTTTTACAATCATTCTGCCTAAAGTTTTTTTAGTTTTAGTTGAAAACATAATAAACCTATCCCCCTGTTGATAAATTAATCTTTCAGGAAGTTTTTTTATGTAGGGTTGATTTAAAAATAAATTGCTGGAAATCATACTAACTTAAAATCCTAACAAAAATTAATTTGTCAGGATTTTAAAAATAATTTTTTGGATTTTTCATTATCCTCATTAACTAATTCATAGTATAGTATTTTGTAATTTCTTCTAAGTAGCAATCAAGAGCTTTGTAGCCATTGTATACTTCATTTGTTACTCTTGTATATCTATTTGATAAAATGAATTTCAACTCTTTAACTCTTATTTGCAAAATTTGGTCTGAGTTGTTTCTTAAATCATCTTTAAGTGAAGTTGACCATTTTTTCAATAGCGCAAGTTCAATATTCATTTGACTTATTGTCGTGCACTCTAATGTATTCATATTGTACTTATTTAATAAAAGTTTTTCAGTGTTTAAAATTCTAGGTTGAACAATTTGAAAACTGTATATTTTTTTCATTATAACGTAACTATCAGCAATTCTTCTGTGAGAATATGGTACTGCAGATTTTGCAATCATGGCGGATACGGGTAATTCAGAACCTAAATCCTCTTGTTGAGCTATAACTTTAGAAATATCGAGTGTTTTCTCTTGATTATGCATTGTGTCCCCTTTTACCCATAATTTATCACTAATATCTATATATCTTTTACTGTTTTATTGATATGAATTTATTTGATATTTTTTGTAAAAATATCGAATAAACTTAATATTAACATTAAAGCAATTAAAATCAAAATGTATATTAAGTAATGTATGATTGTAATTGACCCTACACAGAGTGATGCGATTGCTCCGGCAATAATTGCAACGGATGTCATAATTGCAACAGTTCTTTTTTGTGAGAACCCAGCTTTTAAAAGTTTGTGGTGAATATGCTCTGCATCTGCAACAAATGGTGAGGTCCCTTTAAATATTCGCCTTAAACTGGAGTAAGTTATATCTATAATAGGAACTGCTAATATTACAAATGGTAATAAAATTGCAAGGGTTGCACCTTTCATAACTCCTGTTATTGATAGTGATGCAAGTAAAAATCCTGAGAATAATGCTCCAGAATCTCCCATAAATATTTTAGCAGGGTTAAAGTTGAACGTTAAAAATGCCAAAACTGAACCGGCTAAAATAAATGCGATTAAAGCGCTTACTGTGTTTGCAGGCCTCATAGCAAGTGCTACAATTGCTATGGTTATTGCATTTACCGTTATAACTGATCCTGCCAAACCATCTACACCGTCAATAAAGTTTACGGCATTACTGATTCCTACAATCCATAATAAAGTTATTGGATAAGATAGAAATCCCAGATTGATAGCAAGCCCTAAATGAGTAGATACTGGACCCATATCAACCTTTACCCCAAGGAAATATACGACAGTTGTTATTAGTATTTGTATTAAAAGTTTAAATTTTGCATCAAGGTTGTAAACATCATCAACAAGTCCCAACAGAAATATCAATGAACTTCCGAGTAGCATTCCTGAAACTAGACTTCCATATGGATAGTAGCTAAGTATAACAAGAAACAGAAAAGTTAACATTGTACTTGCCCAGATTGCTATGCCTCCGAGCCGCGAGACAGGAATTTTGTGAATTTTTCTTTCGTTAGGAACATCAACCAAACCTTCTTTTTTAGAAAAAGCAATTACAAAAGGAACAAGGAATACTCCTAAAATATAAGAAATAATTGCTCCTATAATATTTGATTGTGGTAATGTGCTTATAATAATTGTCTTATCCTCGCTTATTCATATAAAGGGAATTTATTACAAAGTTTTAATGATTTTTCTCTCAATTCACTCAGTTTACTTCCATCATCTGAATTTTTAATTGCTTCAGCAATAATTGTTGCTATTTCAATCATTGCGTCCTCATTAAAACCTCTTGTAGTAACAGCTGCCGCACCTAGTCTGATGCCGCTTGTTACAAAAGGACTTTGTGGGTCATTCGGAACAGTATTCTTATTAGCTGTTATGCCAACGGTTTCTAATACATTAGCCATATCTTTACCAGTCTTGCCAGTTTTTGTAAGGTCTAATGTCATTAAATGATTTTCAGTCATCCCGCCAACAATATCTAACCCATTATCTAAAAGTCCTTTAGCTAATGCTTTAGCGTTTTTAACAATTTGTTGTGCGTATTTTTTGAAATCATCTGAGGCTGCTTCCTTTAGAGCGATTGCTTTACCTGCAATGATATGTTCTAATGGTCCACCTTGGATACCAGGGAAAACAGCTTTATCAAGTATATTTGCAAATTCTTCATCACACATAATAATGCCGCCTCTAGGACCTCTTAGTGTTTTGTGTGTTGTAGTTGTAACGAAATGAGCATAACCTGCAGGTGACGGATGAACTCCTCCTGCAATTAATCCTGCGATATGGGCGATATCAGCTAATAGATATGCTCCCACAGAATCTGCTATTTCTCTAAATCTTTTGAAATCTATAATTTTTGAATAATTGCTTGCTCCGCATATTATAAGTTTTGGCTTATGTGATTTAGCCAATTCTTCGACTTTGTCATAGTCAATGTTCCCGTTATCATCAACGCCATAACTTTGAACATTAAAATACATACCTGAAAAATTAACAGGTGAACCGTGACTTAAGTGTCCACCATTCGACAAATCCATACCTAAAACATTGTCTCCTGGTTTTAATACAGCAACAAATACAGCCATATTTGCTTGAGCTCCGCTATGAGGTTGTACATTAGCGTGATCCATTTTAAATAATTCGCAAGCTCTTTTTTGTGCAAGTTCTTCTATTTTATCAATATTGTCGCAACCGTTGTAAAACCTTTTATGAGGTTTTCCTTCAGCATATTTATTAGTCAAAACAGTACCACACGCAGCCATAACAGCTTTTGACGTAAAATTTTCACTTGCAATAAGTTCAATTGTTGTTTGCTGTCTTTTTAATTCTTGCTCAACAAGGTCTGCAATCTCTGAATCGGCCTGTCTAATAACATCTAATTCCATAAAAATATCCCTCTTTATGTACGATTATAAGACAAACTGCAATTTTAAGCAAATTTATTATTTAGACTCTAATTCATTGGTATTGTTAGGTTTTGACCAATTTTAATTTCATCTGGATTAGTCATGCCATTTGCAACTTCAATCTTTTTAATGTTTGATAAATCGAATTTGCCATAGAATCTTATAGAAATACTTTCCAAGCTGTCACCAGGTTGAACGGTATAAGATTTTCCAATGGTTTGAGGTTTTGCTTCCTCAGGAGCTTGTTTGTCAGCAGGAATAAATGTGAAATTTAAATTTTCTTTATGCGCTTTGGCAGGTTTTGAAACATTTATATCATTTAGCGGAGAGTACTCTATTGCTAAACTTATAAATATCGCAACGATTAATGTCGCGATAACCCCAACGAATACGCCTGTTGTAAAAAATGCTATAGGTGATTTTTCACTTCCTGAAGCTATTTTAAAATTCTGCCACAAAAAATCTAATTCTTCTTGTTTATCTGCGACGCCTTCATTTCCAGCATTTTTCATTTCTTCATTATATTTTGCAATTGATTCAAGCATTGCAATTTTTTCTCTGGTTAGATTAGCCCTTCTTAAAGTTGAACCCTTCATTTTCCTCACCCAATTCTATACTATCGTATGTGTAGTATATATCACTTTCAATTAAATCACCATTATTTTAACATAAATATACAATTACTGCAAAAAAATCAGTTATTTGACGTAGAATAGGCACTAAATAATGTTACTGGTTTATTGGTTATATTCCTTATGAACATTATATAGTAGGCACTAACTGTTAATACCTTTAGCATATATTGCAAAATCATACTTTACAGGATCTTTTGGATCAAACTCTCTAAGTTTGTTTGTTAATTCCAAGACGGCATTAAAATCATTGCTTTTTCTGGTTAACAAATTCATTTCCCTTGATATTTTCGCAACGTGCGTATCTAAAGGGATTAAAAGTTCACTTTTAGGTACAAAATCCCATATACCAAAATCAACAACAGATTTTCTAACCATCCATCTTAAATACATGTTTAATCTCTTCATTGCACCTTTATTATCAGGATTTGCAAGCATAAAATAAAATCCACTTTGTACTGTTTTATCGGCGTTTGCGTAAAAATAATCAGTGAATATTTTAAGCATTTTTATGATTGTTTTACCTTCACTATATCCATAGTTGAAAAGTTCTTTTAGCCCTTTGCTTTCTGTATATAATTTGTTTAATATTGTTAAAATTCCAATGATATCAACATCTTTGGCAAATCTGTATTGAAAATCTTTTAATTCTCCAAAATCTCCAGATTTAATGTAATTTACAGGCATGCCCTGCATTTTATCAAACAAAAAATCAAGTTTTTTGATAAATACTTTTCTGCTTCCAAATGCAAATAGAGATGAAATAAAGCCCACAAGTTCAATATCTTCTTCTGAATTATATCTGTGTGGCAATTGGATAGGATCACTTTCAATAAATTCTTTGGTTTCATATTTTTCAACAAGTTTATCAAGTTCTGTTTTTGTTATCAAAATTTACTCCCTCGTATTTTTGTAAAAAAGTCTTCTAATAATTTATCACATTCGCCCTCATCTATCCCGCCATAAATTTTCATATTGGAATTAGCAACTTTTTTTAAATCTAATTTTGTTGAAAATCCGCCATATTGAGAATCATAACTTCCAAAGTATAACGTTTTTATTCGTGATTGAAGAATAGCCCAAGAACACATTGGACAAGGTTCTAGAGTTATATACATTTCACAATTATCAAGATGCCAAGTTTTTAATTTTTCTTGTGCTTCACGAATTGCAAGTATTTCAGCGTGAGCTGTAACGTCATTTAAATCTTCTTTTAGGTTGTGTGCTTGTGCAATTATTTCTCCTTCCAGAGTAATAATTGCGCCTACAGGGACATCAGTTCTAGTCTTTTTTGCCTCTGTTATTGCCTGTTTCATTATCTGTATCATTAGTTTGTGACCTTATCCATAAACAATTTTACGGTAAAACCTGTTTCTTCTGATGAATATAGTCTAACTTCCCCACCCATTGCTTCTGTAAGTCCTTTTACAATAAACAATCCAAGTCCTGTTCCTCTTGTGGTTCTTGTTGTTGAATCATCAATTCTTGTAAATTTGTCAAATAGTGTTTTTAATTTTTCTCTTGATATAATCGGATATTTATTTTGTACAGAGATTATAATCTTGTTATCTTCGTTTTCTTCTCCATATACATTTATCTCAGAGTCTTCATCTGCGTATTTTACAGCGTTTTCAATCAAGTTAATTATTACCTGTTCGAATCTGTCTCTATCCGCATAAATTGAAGATAAATCTTGTGGTACATGGTTTATAATTGTTTTGCTTGAATTATTTTTTACAAGCAAAATTGCGTCTTCTACAACTTCATACACGGGAACGCTATCTATATTCACATTTAATCTGGAATCTTCTATGTCAGGGATTACAAGTAAATCTTCGATTAGTCTTTTGAGCCTTTCCGATTGTTTTTTTATAACTCTAAGTGATTTCTGTTGAGTTTCTTTATCTATTTCAATATCCTGTCTCAATAGTCTTGACGTGTAGCCTTGGATACTTGTTAATGGGGTTCTGAATTCGTGGCTTACAGTATCAATCATATTTGATCTGAATTCATTTAGTTCTTTCAATTCTTTGTTAGATTTTTTTATTTTAGAATATGATTTATGAATTTGTTTGACCATTCTATTAAATTCATAAGCTAAAAATATAATTTCGTATGGAGTAAATACATTTGCTAAAAGCCTTATTCGCCGTCTATAATTCCCTTTAGAAATTGCGATTATTGCTTTAAATAATTGTCTTATATTTATATAAAGATAGGATGTATAAAGACCTACAAAAAATAACACAGTTAAAGATGCAATTAATACTGATAAAATAATTTTTAGTCTTCCATATCCAATTGTTTTTACCGTTAAATCTTTAGGGGTGTTAACAATGATGATTATATTGGGCTTATCTTTTTTTAGGTATACATAAGGCTGATTCTTTACTTTCCCAAATACTTTTGGTTCTTTCCCTATAAGATTTTTGGGCAGATGTTTTAAATTTTTCTGAAAAGTCGCACTATTATAGTTGTGAGAAGTAATTAGAGTCCTGTCAGGAGCTAAAATATATATTTCTCGTTGGTCTTTTATTAGTGGATTAAATAATTGTTTCTTTAAAATCTCTATATTATAAGTGGCAACCAAATACCTGCCATCTTTAAGTTTGTATTTTGATGCAGTAGATTGAGTTTTTATTGCTTTATTATAAATTTTATAAAATTCTGATTCAGAGTTTACTATTTTAAGACTTTTGTATATTCCAGAATCTTTTAAAATTGCTTTTAAATAAGCCTGTTTCCCTGATTCTGACGGGAAATAGTTAAGTGATACTGTGAGTTGTTTAAGTTCAGATGATGTTGTTGATTCATAAACATCAACTTCATCTGATATCATATTTGCAATAAGTTCAGCCGTTTCTGTTAATTGTTTTCTTATCGCTTGTTGGTTTATGTTATTAATAATAAAACCGCTTATAGACATTGGAATAACAACTGCAAAGAATAGTACTATTGCAATTTGTTCTACAATTTTTAACCTTTGATTTTTGATTTTAAAATTCATGGTCTAATCTCCAAACGGAGTTAATTTATATCCGACGTTAGTTACTGTATGTAAGTATTGCGGATGTTTTGGATCCAATTCTATTTTGTTTCTTAATCCTCCGACGTGGACTCTAACCATTCTTACATCTTCATCACTATCATATCCCCATACTTCATCTAAAAGTGTAGCAAGTGTTACAGGGGTGTTGAAATGCTGCATAAGGCAATACAATATTTCAAATTCTGTTGGTGTTAATTTTACTTTTTTGTTAACTATTATTGATTCTAATGTTTCAGGGAATATTTCAATATTTCCTGAATGTAATATTTCATTTGTAATAGCGTTTGTTTCTTGTATTTGATTTCTTCTTAATAGAACTCTTATTCTTAGAAGAACTTCTTGGATATCAAAGGGTTTTACCAAATAATCATCAGCACCACAGTCAAATCCTATGGTTTTATCATTAATTGTCCCTTTGGCTGTTAACATTAAGACTGGAATAGCAAGTTTTGCTTGTCTGATATTTTTACAAACGTCAAATCCGTTCATTTTGGGCATCATTACATCTAATAAAATTAAATCATAAGAATTGTTTAAGGCTTTTTGTAGCCCTTCTTTGCCGTCACTAGCAGTATCAACAAAATATCCGCTATGTGAAATATCAAACTCTAATAAATCTCTGATTTCATCATCATCATCTACAATAAGTATTCGTTTTAGTTCATTCATAAAAATCCTATTTAAACAACGTACTCGCCTTGTTTATTCTATTAAATACAAAAGAACTTTTCAATCTTATATAAAGTTATATTTATTTTTTAAAATATTTTTCAGGATAGTTTGTGTCAGACTCTTTTATGGTGTAATATTCATTTTTATCAATATCGACACCCATATTTTCAGTATTTATTTTAAAAGGTTTTTTTTTCTTTTTTTTAGGTCTAAAATCCATAATTACACTATATCATTATTATCATCAATTTGTATAACAACTGGCTTGTGATTTTCAAGTTCATCTTCAGCGAAGTATCCATAGGTTACAATAATAACTTTATCACCTTTTTGAACTTTTCTTGCGGCTGCACCATTTACGCAGAACACTTTTGATTTTCTTTCGCCTTTTATTGCGTAAGTTTGAAATCTTTCGCCATTATTAATATCTAGAATATCAACTTTTTGATATTCTCTGATTTCGGCTGCATCCAATATATCCGCATCAATTGTAATTGAACCAACATAGTTCAAATCAGAATCTGTTATTGTTGCTCTGTGTATTTTTGACTTAAGGAATTCTAATAACATTTTCGATAATTCTCCCTTTGAGAGAGATTATACACCAAAGAATTTATAGTTGCAAAAATGGAGGGAAGTTTAATGTATATATTTGCCATCAAACAAATCTTTAATCATTTTACTTTGTTCTGATTCAAGTTCTTCGATCTCTTCTGGAGTTTTGGTTTGTTCAGATTGTTGTTGTTCTTTTTTTATTTCTTCAACTTCTTCAATTTCTTCATCTGAAACTTGGGATTTCTGAATCAAGTTTTTTTTTTCGTCGCCAGATTTTATTGGTGCTGGTTTTGCAGCAGTTACTTTTTCGATAACAACATCACTATCCATAGGGGTTCTGATTTTTACAATAGTATTTTCTTGGCTGAATAATATGTTAGCAGCTTCAATAATTGCTTGTTTTTTTGCCCCATCATTTGCTTGTTTTACAAAAATAGGTTGTTTGAAAGTTATAATAACTTCGTCAGGTGTGATTTTTACAGGATTGGCAAGTTTTAAAATCGCTTGGGCTGATTTACTTGTTATATTAGAAAGTAAATTACTCCAAAGACTTCTTATATCCTCACTTGGATTAATAATTTTTGATTTTGGCATTGGTGCAAATTCTTCTTCAGGTTCTGAAACAGGTTTTGATGCCTCAGGTTTATTTTGTACAACCGCCTCTTTTACCTCAATTTTGGTATTACTAACTGTTTCTTTTGCCTTTTCAATTTCTTTTTCAGGTGTTTTTTCAACAGGCTTTATAGTTTTTTCAATTGCAGGTTTTACTTGTGTTGTGATAACTTTTTGAGGGGCAGAAATTTCTCTCGGTTTTGTAATTCCTACACTACCACCTTCCAAAGCTTGAAGTCTTGATTGTAATTCAACTAATTTAGTATTGTTTGTAAGGTTAGCTAAATCGATAAATGCAACCTCAGCCCACATTTGTTGGTTTGTTGTGGTCTTAATTTCTTTAATATAGTAAGCAATTTTTTCAATCAAAAACACAATTTGATGTGTTTCAATATTTTGCTTTTGTTTATTTAAAATCTTGTTTTGTGAAGAATTAACCCCTGTAAGTTCGACCGTAATTGAATCTTCACAGTTTTTTGCAATAAGAAGATTCTTAAAATAGTACATTAAATTTGTCAATATTTGTACAGGTTCATTCCCTGCGCTATAAGTAGATTCTAATAATTTAATGGCTTCTATTGAATTAGAATTAATGATGTTTTCTGCCATTTGAGTGAGGGTATCAAAAGATAATCTTCCAAGCATATTATCAATATCTTGTTCTGTAATTTCTTTTGAATCACCAAGTATACTTACTTGGTCTAAGAGTGCAATACTATCTCTCATTCCTCCTGCAGAATTCTTTGCAATATTGTATAGCGCAGAATCTGAGATTTTTATTCCTTCTTTGTTAGAGATATATCTAAGATGCCTAGTTATGTCTTCTGATGTTATTCTTCTAAAATCAAATCTTTGACAACGACTTTTAATTGTGTCGAGTACTTTATGTGATTCTGTTGTCGCAAGAATGAAAACAACGTTTTTAGGTGGTTCTTCCAATGTCTTTAACAGGGCATTAAATGCAGTATTAGAGAGCATATGAACTTCATCTATAATATAAATTTTGTATTTGCCATTAACTGGTACGTATTGAATTTTCTCTAAAATATTTTGAGCGTCTTCAACTTTTCTGTTACTTGCAGCATCGATTTCTATTACATCAATAGGAACAGTATTTGTAATATCGTTGCAGCTTGTGCATTCTCCGCAAGGATCTACTGTAGGTCCATTTGTACAATTAAGCGACTTGGCAAGAATTCTTGCAGTTGAAGTTTTACCAGTTCCTCGAGGTCCTGTGAACAAATATGCATGTGAAATTCTACCCAAAGTTATTGCATTGGCTAGTGCTCTTTTTATATGTTCTTGTCCGACGATTTCTTCCAGTTTTTGTGGACGATATTTTCTATATAAAGGTATATAATTCTCGCTCATGCTATAATTGTATCATAAAAGGAGCTACCATGAACTATATTTTACCAAAGCCCTTAAAGAAAGGTGACACAATTGCAGTGATTGCTCCAGCTGGTCCGATTTCTTATAATGCACCGATATTAAGAGCTAAAAAATATTTTGAAAATTTAGGTTATGAAATTACTTTTGGTCAACATCTTTTTGATCAAGATAGATATCTTGCCGCTTCTGACGAGGATAGATTAGAAGATTTGCATTGGGCATTTGGTAATAAAGATATAGACGCAATTATCTGTGCTCGTGGTGGGTATGGAACTTTAAGAATAATAAATGATATTGATTACAATCTTATTAAACACAACCCAAAGAATTTTTGTGGGTATTCGGATATTACGGTTCTTTCTTTGATGATGTTGAAAAGAGCAGGTTTAATAACTTATTCATCACCTATGATGAAGGGTGATTTTGGCTCTGAAAACAAATCTGAATATACAATACAAAAATTCTTTGAGGCATTAGAACATAAGCCGATTAAAATTGAAGCACCAAAACTTCATAAGCAAGGTAAAGCTCATGGAATAATGTGGGGCGGTAACTTAGCATCTGTTGCATCTCTTTGTGGTATAGATTTTATTCCTGATGATGATTTTATATTCTTTGCTGAAGATTTGAATGAGCCTGTTTATAAGGTTGATAAGATGCTTACTCAGTTGTTTAATATTCCTCAATTTAGGAAACATATAAAAGGTATCGTTTTTGGTAAATTCCTGGATGTTGAGTATCCGGAACAGTTGGATTATTTATTTGATGAAATTTCTCAAAATTTAGGAATCCCAACAGTGTCAGATGTAAATATTTCTCACGATGATGATAAAATGACTATACCAATCGGTAAAATGGCTAAATTGGAAAATGATATTCTGACGATTTGATACTACAATTAAAATATAAGTTTTATTTTGTAACGTTTGATATCTTTATTTACTGATGATTTTTTTAAACCTGAAGAATAAGTTTTTATATATTATGTCTTTTTTTTGCGAAAAGTTTTACACTCGATTTATTTTCGATAAAAGGCTTTACTCTTTTTTCTTTGTAATAAATAAATTCAAAAGAATTCTTTAAATAATTTTTTAAATAGTTATATTCTGGTAGCTCTAAATAATTATTTCCCTTGCCATCAATTGTTTCGATTAAAAGGTATCCGCCTATTTTTAATGATTTTACAAAATACGGAATTAATTTGGGTAAAAAGAAATGTACATTTATAATTGCAGATATAGACTCATCTTCAAAACACCAACTATCTATTTTTAAATCCATTTTTTTTGTCGATAAAAGTTCAGGATGTTTTAATCCTACTGTTGTTAAATTATTCCCTGCTTTAATATATTCTAAAGACTCTTCATTATTATCAATGCAAAGTATTTCTTTATCATATGAAGCTAAAAATGCCGCATTTCTTCCGTATCCACAAGCAATGTCAAGTATTTTGCCATCAGTATTATTTAATATTTCATCAGAATATTTCTCTAATAATTTTGAAGGTGATTGGTCTTTTGGAAGTTTATGTAGACAATTAACTTTATGTATATTTTTGCTTTGAGTAATAGATGTAGCGAATACGCCACTACATTTATCTTTTACTCGGCATCCATCACAATTATCAGTATAAGTTTTTTTCCAATCAGAAATACTGTCAGTAGCAAAATTCCAAACCCTTTTATCAAGAAGACAAAGTGGAATATTGTAAACAGATGTGACTATATCATATCTTACAAATTGTCTTATGGCATTTAATAAATATTCCTTGTAATCAATAGGATCAATAAAAACTTCATCAAAATTCTTTTCGGCATTAGCTCTATATTCCATACCCATAATTGCAACGTGGGTTACAAAAGGTAGATTATGGTATATGAAATCTGCGATGTCGGAGAGTTTTTTTGTAATTTTGTTTCATTACAACTATTCTTATTTCAACTTTTTGTTTAGCTTTTGCAAGGTTATATAATCCACGTAATGTTTGATTAAATGCTCCATTAACTTCCACTATATAATCGTGTTCTTCTTCGACATTTGAATATAATGGAATTCCATATGTAATATCTTCATTATTAGATTGTAAAAGTTTATCAAGATTAGTTTTACGTTCAAGCAGGCGTCCGTTTGTTAAAATTTCTATAGGTATATGCCCAAATTTTTTCTTTATCTCTGTTAATAATTTACTTAATTCATTAATATAGAGTGTTGGTTCTCCTCCTGTGATCCCAATAGATTCAACTTTATTTTTATCCAGAAGTTTAACAATTTTTAAATTATTTTCGAGATAATGGTTAGGCTTTTCTGGCATTGGTTGAGGACACATTATACATTTTGAATTGCAGGTGTCAGTGATAAATAATGCGTTATGTTTTGCATCTGTATCCCATATAACATTACAGTTATTGTCTTGAGTTATATTTAGAATGTCGCCTTCATTTATATTGTTTGAGCCTGTCACAAAAATCGGTATTTGAGGCATCTTTTGAGGCATATCAGGCATGATTAGTCCATTAATGCCAATCAAGATTTTAGGGACTTTGTTTGTAACTACAATTCTATCTGATTGAAATAAGTTATTTTTAAAAGTTACTTTCCCAATAATATGATTTTTTATATTAAACGATTGCCCTTTTAGTTTCTTCAAGATTTACATCCTCATACTTTCTTCCAGTAACCCAAGACCAAAAAACATCCATAACGTTTGCGTCATCTTTAATTATTAATTTGAATAAATAATTTAATATTGCTTTATTCTTTTTACAAAAATCACTATTTAATCTGTCCCCCATCAAATCCTTTGTTTCAAGATAATTTCTTATAGGGTCAGATCCGCAATATTGCTGATATGCACATTCAGAACAAATGGGCATTATTTCTACACAACTGTTTGCAACTATATCTCGTATTATTTTCCCGTTAAATGCTGTTTTATAATCTGTTGTATTTACATTTCCCATACAAAAATAATTATCTCCCATCTTGGCAAGCATCCTTCCTTCGTCTGCAGGGTATATACAACCATCATAGTTATAAATAGCCCCTGAAATACCGGCTCCTGATGGGGATTGTAAATCTACAAAACCTGTTGAAAATGGGGTTAAAATTCTTTTCAATAATAAAGTTGCAAATGCTTCTGAAAAATTTGTCCCATTTATATTTAATTCAATAATATAATTCAGGGCATCTATATATTCAGTGATAAATTCATCCAGGTTATATGATAATTTATCTTTGTTTATAACAGCATTCCCATAAGGATTTAGTGCTCTTAAAAATATATTATGAAACTTAAGTTCAATGTAATAATCAATAATTTCTCTTAGATGATGTAAATTATCTTTTGTGATAGTTAAAAGAGCCGAGCAACTATCTTTACCTAATATATTTCGTGCTCGTTCTAAATTTTTTATAAATGCTTCGTGAGAACTATCCATTATCCTCGATTTTCTATTTTTATCGTGATAGTATTTGGGTCCATCCAAAGATGTTGAAATTTGAATATGGTGAGTTTTCATAAAATGTAGTTGTTCATCTGTAATTTCTGTAAGGTTTGTACAGATTATGATTTCCAGATGTTTTTTTGCTAGTTTATTTAAAAATTTCGCATATAAAACACTTTCTTTTATTATCTCCCAATTTAAGAGTGGCTCTCCACCTTGGTATTCTATTTTTATAAAATTACTTGGAGTTTGAAATATCATATTTATGGTATTTTTAGCAGTATCCCAATCCATATCATATTTTTTTTTATTTAAATCAACGCTTGATGCGTGGCAATATTTGCATTGGCAATTACATCGTAAAGTTACAACAATCATGTGAAGTGCAGTAAAATCATTAATAAATGATTTTCTGGTTCTTAGTTTTGTTGAAAGCATATCAATAGCAAGATCCAGGTTATTTTTATTATCCGCTAGGAATTGTTTTGCTTTCAAAGTTTTATATATACAACTTTGTTTATTTAATATGTGTGAGTGAAAAGCTTCAAAATCTTTATTTGAAAGCTCTAAAAATTCTCCAGCTTGATTTATTAGCAAAGTGTTGTTATTTCCTAATTTTTTAAATGTAAAAGGTAATAATTGGTATTCCGTCATTTTGTTACTCTATAAGACTAAAAGCTTTTTGGTAAATTGTTTCTCTTAATTCCCCAAATTGATTATTTAATATTTCCCTAAGTTGTTGTTCTTGTAATTTAGAGAAAAAACTTACTTCATCAAAAATATTATTGTTGGATGGATCTATTTCTAGAATGTAAGATTTATCATCAGTATTAATATCAAAATTATAGAGGTTATTATATAAACAAACCGTTTTTAATATTGTTTCTTTTGTGTACAATTCTTTTGGTAAAAATAATTTTATTGTCATAAGGCTAGTAACCTGATTGATGTGAACTATGTGATTCGTGAGAGTAATGGTCTGCCAGTTTTGTATTATCACTTGAAACATTGTTATTTTCTAGCATATGACCACTAAAAAAATAAAAGGGACTATTACTATTATCAGTTACTGCAGTTTTGGGTAATGTTGTACTCGTTGCGTTAGCAGGCAAACCAATATAAGTCATAATACTTAAAGCTAATACGCACATACAACTAAACATTCTTTTAAATTTATTCATACAACACCAGAACCTTTCCAGAACAATAAAATTATTATAATATATGATATCAATACTTTTAATAGATTGTTAATGAATATTACCAAAAATAGCCTGACTGGCTAGGTTTCTATTGCGTTTTAATTGAATTTATTCTTTATCCCTTACTAATTAACCCTTACCCCTTTACAAAGTATTGAGCGGAGATTATTCCAAAGACATAGTCTCTTCGTTTTGTATGTTTTAGACCATATTTTTCAAAAGTCTGTATGACTTCCTGTGGGTTCATAAATTCTCGTTTTGTTTTTATAAGATATCTATAAGCATATCTGTTTTTTGCATATAACTTAGCCGCTATCAAAATTATTATGTCGAGTATTCTGTTGCATAAGAAATTACATTTCCCAAAATCTAAGTGGAGAAATTGTCCATTTGGTTTGATTACTCGGTACAATTCTTTTAAACATCTTTCTTTGTCTTCAACATTTCGGAACCCAAAAAATATTGTACATATATCAAAAGAATTATCTTCAAATGGAATATCAGCACAATCTGATTCAATAAATGTTATATCAGGATATTTATGTCTTGCTATTTTTAGCATTTTTGAGGAAAAATCAACTCCTGTAACTTTTAGCGTTGGGTTAATCTTAGATAGAATTCCTGCAATATCTCCTGTTCCTGTACACAAATCAAGCGCGGATTGGTTATCCTTAATATCAAGTTCTTTTAGTGCAAATCTTTTTATGATTTTGTGCAACCCAAGCGATATGACATTATTTAAAAAGTCATATCTTCTAGAAATATTTTCGAACATAGAATGTCTATTAATCATAATTTATTTACTGAAATAGAAGCCGTCCATTTTCATTCTTGAAATACATTCTTTGATTTTTTCTTCAGAACAAACGATTGATACTCTGAAAAACCCTTCGCCATACTTTCCGTATGCGTGTCCCGGAACTGCAACAATTCCTGAGGTTTTGAGTAAATCGTCCGTAAATTCCTGATCAGAGCTGTATCTAGGTGGAATTGGCATCCACAGGTAGAATGTTGCTTTTGGAATATAAAAATCAGGCCAGCCCAATTCTTTTATTCCTTTTACAAATATATCTTGTTTCTCTTTTAATTCAAGATTAGCTTTCTTTGTGTATTCTTCGCCTTCTTTTGAATTTAGTACCGCAGCCGCTGCTTTTTGCAAAGGTTTATAAAGTCCGTTATCAATTGTCGATTTGAGTATGCTAAATAAATCTATCGCATCTTTATTCCCACAAATCCATCCTACACGGCATCCTGTCATTGCATAAGGTTTTGAAAAACTAAAGAATTCAACGGCAACATCTTTTGCGCCTTCAAATTCTAATATGCTGAAGGGTTTAGCTGATTCATCAAAATATAAATCAGAATAAGCCGCATCAGACATTAATAATATTTTGTGTTTTTTACAAAAATCAACGGTATGTTGGTAATATTCTCTTGTTGCTGTAGCTCCAAGAGGGTTATTAGGGTAGTTTATAATAAGAGCTTTGACTTTGTCAGCCTTGCCACCATTTTTTATATAATTATCCCAAACTTCATCAAGATTCGGCATAAAATTGTTTTCTGGTGTTAATGGTATAGGATAAGATGCCCCTCCTGAGATTTCAATCATTTGAGAATAAGACGCATAACCTGGATCTGGAACAAAAATAACATCTTTTTCAGATTCTTCTGTTTTTGGTCTTATTAAAATTCTAATAAGATGTGCTAATCCTTCTTTTGAACCAATCAAAGAACAAATTTCAGATGGTTCAAGTTCAACATTGAATCGGTTTTTCATTTTAGTTATAACAGCGTCTATGAAATATTTTTCACCTTTAGGTGATGAATATGTGTGAATTCCATCTTCTTTAAGGGCTTCGTGAAGTTTAGTCAGCATATATTCTGGAGGGTTAGCTGTTGGAGCTCCCATTGATAAGAATATAGGACTGCGCCCTTTTTTATCTAGTTCAGGTTTTAGTTTTGCAGCGTTTGCTTTTATCTGAAACATAATATAAGTAGTCATTGATTGTACATATTCGTTAAACAATTCTTTCATTTGTACCTTCCTATTTTTCACATTTTTAAACAAGCTGACAAAAAAATATTTTAGTACAAAAATAAATCTAATGTTCAAATTGTTTAGAAATTTGAACTCCTCAATAAGGTCGACCACTTATATAATGGTCTTGAAAAGAAAAAAGCTCCCTCTCTTTACTATCAGATATTACTTTTGTCTATTTTTTGTTTTTTATATCTTCTTGTTTGCAACCAATTTCAGTTCCTGCAACCGAAAGAGCTAATGGTACAAATCTTGATGCTGCTTTTACTAAGAAATTGTCTTCTGAAATGTATGATGATGCCATACATATATCATCTAAATGAGCAGAAAAATCACCTACTTCTATAGGTCTTTCATCTTTATTTTTAAATATTTTATTGTTTAATTTGTTTGCTGCTTTGTTTCCTACAATCATACCAGCTCCAATCCCAAGAAGTGGGCTTATGATTTTTGGTGCCATATATAATACTTTTTGTATGTTGTTGCCGTGTTCTAGTGTCTTTAGCATATTTTTTTGTATAAATTTACCCAGAGATGAGAACATTGCAACTGTCAGTATTGGTAAAGATATGTTTGTATATTGAATTAATGCTTCTCTTTTTTTTGCTTGGAAATTAGATTTATCTTTATCAAAAATTGCTCCACCTGCTAGTCCTCCAATACATGAACCAGCACCAATAGCTAATACTTCTTTTACTTTATAATCAGTTTTGGCTAAAAATGTTTTTTTCAAAGGTGTTGTTAATATTTTAGAAGGATTTAGTGAATATTTGGTTTTTCCTGTTTTTGCCAGAATGGCTAGACTTGTTAAAATTCCAGCGGCCGTCATACTATAAATCCCTAGTTTTTGACCAGTTGTAAGATTATTTTTCTTTTCTTTTGGGGATTGCGCTGGTTGGCTTTGAGGAACAGAAGCAGGGACGCCTTGACTAGGTGGAGTATTTTGTTTTACAAAATACTTCTTATTATTAGCCAATGCATTTCCTTGAGCGAAATTGGGCATACTATTTGATAGTAATATCTGATTATCCATTTCAAAACCTTCTGATATATATAATAAACCATAAGCATATTTTTTTTTGCTTAGTTTGTGATAAAATTTTACATGAAAAATTAGGAGTTAGTAAATGAAATTTCAAGAAATTAAAAATAACATTTTTTATTGTGGTTTGAATGACCCTGAAAGACCTTTCTTTGATGAGTTAGTTCCTTTAGAACATGGTACAAGTTATAATTCGTATGTAATAAAAGGTTCTGAAAAAACAGTACTTATTGATACTATGTATCCTCCAAAAACTGAGGAATATATTAAAAACTTAGATGAAAATGGTATTGTTAAAGTTGATTATATTATTTCAAACCATGGTGAACAAGATCATTCTGGTTCAATTCCTGCATTATTAGAAAAATATCCTGAAGCGATTGTCGTTACAAATTCTAAATGTGCTGATAATATTTATGAAATGTTACTTGTTCCTCGTGAAAGAATACAAATTATTGCAGATAAAGATAAGCTCTCTTTGGGTGATAAAACACTACAATTCATATTAGCACCAAATGTTCATTGGCCTGATACGATGTTTACTCATGTTATTGAGGACAATCTTTTATTTACTTGTGACTTTTTAGGTGCTCATCAAGTATTTGATAATGTTTGGGCAAAACCATCTGAAGAGCTTACTAGAGCGGCTAAAAGGTATTATTCTGAAATTATGATGCCATTTAGAATGCTTTGTAAAAAATATACAAAATTAATCAAAGAAATGAATGTGGATATTATTTGTCCTAGCCATGGACCAATTTATGATAATCCGTCTCATATCTTGGATTTATATACTGATTGGACAGCAGATTCTCCTAAAAATTTAGTTGTTATACCATATGTTTCAATGTATGGTTCAACTAAAGAAATGTTAGATTATGTGGCTGACAATCTAAAAAAACAGGGCGTAGAAACCATTAAATATGATATTATTAATGGTGATATAGGAAATTATGCTGTTGGATTAGTTGATGCTGCAACTGTTTTATTTGGCGTATCAATGATTCTTGCGGGTCCTCATCCTGCTGTTGTTAATTTAGTGTATCTTACAGGTATGTTAAGACCTAAAACCAAAGTGGCGGCATTTGTAGGTTCTTACGGATGGGCTGGAAAATTGTTTGAACCATTGATTAATATGCTTTCAAACTTGAAATTGAATATTATTGAGCCTGTTCAAATCAAAGGTAGAATGAAAGATGATGACTACAAAAGATTAGATTCTCTTGTAGAGGAAATTGTTGCTAAACACAAAGAATTAGGATTACTTTAATTACATATAAAGTGATATAGATTCGCACATCTTGATTAACCACGCTGGAGCTAGCCCAATTATAATGGTAAAAGCACTAGATAGGTAAAGAATAATTTTGTTGTTTTTTACTGAGGTTTCTATGACTTCATTTCGTGTTACTGGATTGTTCCTGAACATTTTTCGTAAAATATTAAGATAGAAAACAACTCCTATAATCATAGAGAAGATTAAAAAGAATAAAACAGGGATTGCAAGGATTCCAGAATTCAAAATTCCTGATATTGTGTATATTTTTGCGATAAATCCTGATGTTACAGGAAATCCCAATAATGCAATTATGCAAACTGAAAAATTGATAGTAAAGAATTGGTTGTTATAAAAATAACCCTGAAAATTAAAGTTCTCATCGTGGTAGTTTGAATTTTCGAGTACTGATATTCCTGCCCAAGCTCCTAAATTTGTAATTGTGTAGGCAACTAAGTAAAATAATACATTTGCAATCGTCAGTTTTGTATAGAATCCTGCAGCTATAAAAATAAATGACATATTTATATAAGAACTGCAACCCATAAGAGCCTTAATATTGTTTTCTTTAATCCCATAAAACCCACCCCAAAAGGCAGTAACTAATCCTAATATTGACATTATCAATGCTATTTCAAACCAAGAAACAGGACTCAGAACTTTTATAAAGGCTCCAAATATTGCAATTTTTGGGATAGTCGAGTTATATGCAAGTACTTTTACGTTTACCCTCTTGAAAACATCAATCATCCAATTTGCGAGTGGGAATACTCCCAATTTGAATGCAAGCCCTGAGATTATAAATGTGTAAGGGATTATGTAGGTTGAGATAGTGTAATCACTATGGATGTTGTTAATTCGAGAGCTTATTCCATTAAAATCTATGCTTCCACTCAGTCCATAAATAAATGCGACACCTATAAGGTAGAGTGCCGATGCAACGAGATTTGTTACAAGATATTTCAGACTTTCTTTTACTGTAGTAGCTTTTCTGTCGAAAGCCAGTAGGAAATAAGTTGCGATACTAAGTAACTCTATATTTACATATAGGCTTAAAAAATCATTAGAAGAAATTATAAGCATAGAAAATAAAATAGCGGATAATAAAAATATATTAAATGTTGTGCTTCTTGCTTTGAATATACCTTTAGAGTCAAAAAATAATACACATAATCCTGAGACACATATTAGAATTTTTAGCAAAGACATATATAATTCGCTTGGCAGAACCGTAGCATCTATGAGTGAATATGTTGCACAAACTAAACCTATAAAAGCAATCGCATTACTAATTGTATAGGTTAATTTTTCTTTGGAAAACGAAAGTATGACTTCCAAAATGATGGAAAATCCTATTACGATTTCAGGTATGTAGTTTTGTATTGTGTCAATTATCATATATCACCTATGGACTTAAAAAATTAATAATTACGAACGGACAACAGCCAAGAATTACTATTAATAATGAGATAGCTGATAGTACTAAAAATTCGTGTACAGCAATATCTTGTACGTGTTTATATTTTTCAGGGATAGATCCCATAAATATTTCGTGGATAAGGTTGAGGATATACAGAGCGGAGAGTACAAGGACTGCCACTGTAATGAGTGCAAATAGTTTAAATATACTCATCACAGAGTTGAAAGCTCCATATATGTTTAAAAACTCACCAATGAAGCCTGATAAAAATGGAATTCCTATTGCGGCAAGAGATATTAATACGCTAAATCCGTATAATCTTGGCATAACAGAAGCAATTCCTGATAATCGTTTCATATTATGGGTTTTAAATCTTTGTTTGACGATTCCTACAATCATAAATAATCCCATAACAACTAAGGCGTGCGAAATCATATGAAATACGCTTCCGATATAAGCAATTTGATTCAGCGTTGCAATACCTAGAAGTATAATCCCCATTTGGGAGATACTTGAATATGCAACAACTTTTTTGATATTCTTTTGGTTGTATGCAAGCATTGCCCCATATATTATGTTTACAATTGCAAGAATCCCTATAATAGGAGCTAGAATAGTAAAACCTAAAGGTAAAATTTGCATATTAAACCTGATTAAACCGTAAACTCCAAGTTTTAATAGGATTGCGGCAAGTATCATACTAACAGGAGTAATTGCGTCCGTATGTGCGTCTGCTAACCATCTGTGCATAGGTACAATTGGAATTTTTACGCCAAATCCTATAAGTAAAAGAACTGAAATTATTATTTGGATAAGGGGATTTTTTGTTAAAAATGATATTTGGTTTATATCTGCACTGAAGACTCCACTTGTTGCAAAATTTGTGTAATATATAAGCAATATTCCTAAAAGTAAAAATAAGCTTCCTCCAAAGGTATATAGAACAAACTTCGTGGCAGATGCTTTTGCATTCTTATTTCCCCACATACTTATTAAGAAGTACATTGGTATCAGTTCTAATTCCCATAAAGTAAAGAATACGAACATATCATTGGTCGTAAATATCATAAGTAAAATACTCTCCAATATGAATATAAGAGAATAAAACATTTTTATATGTTCTTTGATAAATAGTTTTGCCGCAACTATTGTTATTGTAAAAACAAGAGTAGTAAGTATTACCATTAAAATGGATAAATTATCAAGGCTAAAAGTTACGTGTATTCCTATTTGGTGAAGGATAGCATTGTCCAGCAATGGTATCCTTGAAGTTAAATATGGCTCGTGGGAATTTGAAGTCCCAAATGTTAAAAGTGATTTATTTGTTGTGTTCAATAAAAAGAACATTGAAGCATAGAAAAAATGCAGGATGCTAAAACCTTTAGCAAACCTTCTTGTAAATATAGAATTATTATACAGAAGTGGGCTTGCAATTATTCCCGCTGCTATGAGTGGTAATAGAATTAATATTGGTATTGATAATATATTAGTATCCATTGTCTTTATACCCCGAAAGTTTGCATTAAAAATGTATAAATGCTGATAAACGCTCCAATTGTCAGAATAAAGGTCCAAACGCCATAAGAAATATAGCTTTGAAAGTTATTGGTTTGTAGAGAATGTTCTATTTTTGATAATAATATTGTTGATAATTTTATGAAATACTCCACTCCGCCAATAATG
>Ga0302271_10000106_pt1 | contig 70267 bp, 30 predicted proteins | sample III_Bog_N1_1_FD_198767 | JGI IMG/M metagenome (GOLD analysis project Ga0302271, IMG submission 198767) | Peat permafrost microbial communities from Stordalen Mire near Abisko, Sweden - III_Bog_N1_1 | ecosystem: Environmental > Terrestrial > Soil > Wetlands > Peat | place: Sweden: Abisko...
TAAATAGGATTTGCATAAGATATTAAATAGTTCTTGCTTTGATATCAATGTTTTAACATTTTGCAAAGCAAATTTTATTTTTAGATCATGGTTAAACAATATGAATTCCATTTTGTTCCAATTTGTGATAAATTCATTGTTAAAAGCATTGCAATTTTGAAAGAAAAGAAGATTCTCAGATATTTCCAGAATATATCAGCTCCAATCATTGAGAAGATGGGCACGCTGCAAAAATAAAATAATATTGTTCTAAATGAAAATAACATTAAAAATTAAAAATATTTACATGTTCATATGCCCACTGCTTGTAGCCTTTTGATTTGATCTTATTATCATGGAGAGCGGTGCTTCTCATGTACTGATCTTCAATACTATGAGTTACATTCTCATTGATTTATCGTCTTCTTAGTGCTCTGGCATTAATGAGTCCAAGTTTACGGGATAATTCTTCCTTTTGAAATTATACTCGATGATTCGGACTCATGTCAAATCTCTCCTAAATATTATGTTAAAAATACACATATTTATCATCTACTACTAACAAACTTAATATCTATTAAAATGTTGAACCTTGCTGCTGCAGTACATCGGGCTTTGTTAGCTTGCTTCGATGTTAAGAAACGTATTTTTTGGAAGAGGAGTTGCTCCGAATCTTGTTTTTCTTTGATCTTCAATAGTCACTAGATCTGGTTTTAGACTTGTTCTCAAGAATTCTATTTTGTTTTTTATCATCGGGAGCATGGATTTATTCAATTCATTCTTTTCAGCTGTTGGGAGGATCGTGTAGGACGTTGTGTTAAACCCCTATGGATTGCTGATTGTCATACCAGATCTGACTTTTTTACTGAATTCGACGAAATCTAAATATCCTTTTTGTTCAGGGTCAGCATAACGCAAGAATGATCGAATTTCATTTTAATCTAGCAGTGAGAGCTCCTTTATTTTTTGAACGAGATCCTTCTGTGAAACGTAACCTAAAAATGAAGGAAAACAAAGAGACAATTGTAGCTTTCAAATGGAATTGAACTTATAGATTATTGTGTTACCGTCTTTATCTACATCAAACGATCTGAACACTTCTTGTGAAACAGTAGATCCAGCGAAAATACGATTTTCCAATTTTTCAAGGATTCTCTCAAGATTCCCACGCTCCCAATATCTATTTGTCCCTGAGTTGAGCATGACTCCTTGTGAAAGTTAATGTGGAGAAGTATCACTTCTTCTATGCTTATTTTCAAGTGTCTATCTTGGCAGATTCTCTTGTTTTGTTTATCCTTCATGCTAAACATTAGGTGTAGTCTAGACAGCAGAAGAAACCAATTGTTATGGATCTTCTCTAATAGATACTTTATTCGAGTTGATTTCATCACTCCACCCATTTTATTTTAGAATTGCTTCTTCAGGAGAGAGTTTTATGCTTTCCTTTGGGAACTCTTCATGAAAGAGCTTAACATTAGGTGGAGGGGGTCTATTTTTCTTCCATTGTAGTCTCATAAGCCATTGAGTATCTGTTTCACTATTATCAACAATATGAATAGAATTAAAATATAATTTGGCAGTAATTTTATTAATTTACTCATAAATTAACGGTGCAATTTCCGAAAGAGGTGTAAAGCCATGCTTATTATATCTAAACGCCGAAAGGAACCCTTCTAAATCATTCTAAGAAATATCCTTCTCGCCAACAGTCAGAAAAACATTCTAGAAGAATTTTGTGAGTTCCTTTTTTGAGATACTGCTATCTTGATGTGGAATCTATGAATTTATAAACTCTTCGAACTCAGCTTTGGACACGAAATAGCGCCCAATAGCTGAGAAAACTCTATTCGCTCTGGCACGAATTGTCTCAAGTTACCAGCTGTTTTCTTCGTGTGCGTCTGTAATGTGGATGGGTTTCTCAGCGCCAGTGATGGCTTTATGCAACTACATATTGCTTTCCTAATTCTTTTTAAGCAAAGTTCCCTCTTCTTCGACTTCGGGTTTATAAAGATCTTCGAGAACAAAATGATAGTTTTTGAGGGTGTGAATGAATTTCTTGTAATCAAAGCGATGTTCATCTGATTTATATGTATCGTAGAGCCTTCTGATATCCGCATTATCAAGGAGAGATTAAGGTAATCCAATCTTTTTCATGGCTATTTCAAATTTCTCAAAAGAAATGAATCCAAGATTGAGAGTGTCTTATTGCAGAACTTGATTCGTTATAGCTTCTAATTTATTCTTCAAAATGACATTTAGCTACTTTTCTTTTCTTCCAGCCTTTGCTTTTATAATGTCTTCTGCGAGAATGTCGATGACATTTCCTTTCCCAGTCAGCTCCTCCATTTCTTTCTCACTTAAAACTGGATTGAAAAGTAAAACACTTAAAGTTCTATTATTTGTTATTACCTGGCATTTTCTTGAGATCAACGTTAAGTGCTTCATTGCTGTTAAAAATGAGATACATAAACTAATTGAGATTCAGTTAACCTGACATGAATTCATCGGCACTGGCTACAAGCACTCTCGCTTCATCCATGTTGATCTTAATGTGCATTTTATTGAGCATTTCATACATCTTTTTGACAGTTATGCTCCCTGAACCATCAGTATCCCACGAAGCAAATATTTTCTGAAAGTTCTTACGATTTGCATATCTTCTACGTAAGGCCTTTCTGATTTCTCTAACATTTTACAGATCGATCTTGCCTTCGAGAGTGTCTCTCTGCTCATGGCCGACAAGTTGTGTTTCTTAGATTGCTGTTCCATGCACTTCATGCTTTTCATTTGCTAGTCTTTCAAGTTCTACGTCTAAAATCAAAATTAAAACATTATACAAAAAGAATAAACTAGTACTATATCAATTTAGCTTCTTGGTTCTAATAATATGAATTGAAACTATCTTATTCTCTCTTGTAACTCATTTGTTTCTTACTTTTATTGGCATGTTTCTTCTTCGTTTTGAAATACCCAAATTGCATTTTTCTTTCGTGAATTAAATGGGAATCTCCAGTGAATATCTTCATCTTATCCTTTTCCTCCAAATGACTCTCATATGGCTCACAAAGTATCGATTTGTCTTTTAAAGGCAGATGGCTCGTTTTGTAAAATGTTTCTGAAACAGATAACGGATGTGCAACTGATCTGACTGTTTTTAACTTCAAAATGTCATGAAAATTCTATGAAGATTTGCTTGTAGCGAGGAAATCCTCTCGATCAACTATTTCAGGTCTTTCATATTTATTCGGCCTTTAAGAGAAATAAATCCAGTTAGAATACCATATTGAGAACTAAATAAAAGTCTTTTCAGTTTTCATATTAAACTCCTTAAAGCAATCTTACCTAAAATCAGCATTGCTTCTGCCGACTTCATGAACACGTGATACTCTTAATTTCATTGCCTTTATATCTTTTTGTGTGTGTTTTTTTCTCAACCAAATAATTGATTTACAGGACGAAGAAGCAGTTTCTCTTTAGGTTTATTTCACAGAATAATTCCCAGAGAGATAATGTTCTTGGATTTAAAAGATAAAGAAGATAGAAATGGAATGGATTTAAAGAATAAAAAAAGGAATCATCTAAATAACAGAAAAGAAACAAATGATAAGGACACCAATGTTGAGGTTATTTGTATTTTTCAAGATGAATAAAAAACTATTTATTGCCAAAATAAATCAATTTTCATAAGAATTGTAGTATTTTAAGAATCCAGCAAATTAACAAAAGATATCCTGTGAATTAGGAGGAGAAATTGTCTCTTTTTTAGGCTTTGCATTCAACCAAAACAACGTCTATCAAATATCAAAGTGAAATTCTTGTCTGATATTTTCCAGCTTAAAATCTTCGTCATCTATTATTTCCTCCAAGATATAAAAATGGATTGCTTCTAATGTATCTAAGAACAAGAGCATCTAAAATATTGGTGAGACATCATCATAAATTCTATTAATTATCTCCTTCATTTCTTGAGTATTAAAATAAAGAACATTGTTAGCTTCATATACAACTAAGTAACGTAGTTTATTAGTCTTGATGTTCCTCATGCTCTTGCATACGTATCCAGGAGTTCCTATGCAAATTGAACCTTTAATATTCTTGGTTTCAGAATCTTTGAAGAGATATGAGATTTCATATTCTTTGCACTTCGGCATCAGGGAATCCAAAATTTTCCCAATTTGCAAACAAAGATCTTTCGTGAGAGCTAAGATAATTATCTAAGGCGACCAAACATTTGGGTTCTTTGATTAGCTCTCATATTTGTCTAGAAGAAGAGCCCAGAAAGCAAAGGGTCTTTCCTGTTCTTTATCCAAACCCGAAGACTGAAATGTGTGAGTAGAAATCACCTTCATCATGTTTGTAATTGAGAATTTTCGGGATTTCAATCACTTAAGCAGGTCTTGGGTATAATATCCACTTATCATTAGATGGTTCTTCATTTTTTTCTGAAATTCTTAGATCAAGTCATATTTTTTCATATTGTTTATTCTATTGTTAACAAGAATTATGCATGTAAAACTCCATAAGTTGTGGTTTAATCTAATCAAACCCCATGTATGTTCTCATTGTGATAGCAAGATCAGCTGCGATCTAAATGATCGATTCTTCTCCCTCTTTATGAGAAACAATAATTGTTAAACCCTTCTTATTAGAACTACCTGCTATTCTTATTCTGCGGATGTATGTCTGAACATCAATTTAATTCAGTTTAATAGCAGACTAGCCATATTTTTACCAATTATACCTATCCAAAGGAATATCAAAATTGATAACTATTGAAACTTCATAACAATATTTGCCTATCGAGGTGCTATTAGTCGTAAAGAGATAGTTATAGATTCCTTAATTGAAATTTTCTAAGCTTGCTTTTCTGGTTTGGATCTCTATCCCGCTGTGGTAGGATGAAAACTAGTCTTTGATATCTTTTGATCGTGGATCACTTAGAACTCCCTATTTTATTGCTTCAAGTTCTTCATAGTCATTGAAGAAGATCAGAGCTTTAGGTTGTCGATATGAAAATGTAATCAATTTAAGTATAAATTCAATCAAAAAGTCTAATGCCTCTTTTTGATTGCCAACCTTATGAAGCCATAATCATACTTTTTTCATGCTATCCTTCATGGATTTTCTTATTTGATCATCAAAAGATAGCTATTTCATATATACTTCTTCTTCTTCTTCTTCTTATAATTTTATTAGTTTGATCTTTAGTCAATATGCAAATTTTTCGCGGAAAAAGCTGACTCCTTTTGATTATCAATAAAGTGCAACAATGAATTCCTATCTTATTTTCCTTGTCAATATCACTGTAAATTGCATCAATTTTGGAAAATGAAAAAAGTTTACTCAGGAACAATTCCATTTACAGCAAAATGTATTTAAAAATGAATTGTAATCTCAAAATAGTTAAAAAAACAAACAATTGATTTATGTTAAGAATTGTTTTTAAAATCAGGTCGTTTTTATTACTCAATAATAATAAAAGAAGAAAAATATAAGATTTTCAATGTTTCATCATAATATTAACAACGATTTGGAATAAAGGGTTAATCTTAACTTGTAAACACATAGACATTTTTAGCAAATACTATTTGCTGGAATGTTTATCTATCTTCCAATGAGAATTTAAGTTGTTTATTGTCTTTGTTTTTTGTATAGGAAAAAATGTCTTCACATAATAAAAGAAGAGTTCGATTTTGGCAGCTCTGAAAACGGTTAGTATGCTGATAGCCCTCTGGTCCTTTCAATAATAATCGGGCATAATTACTTTGTCTTATCTTAATATGCGTTCTATTTCGTCGTTGCAGGGAAAAACTACGGATCTCCATAGAATGTGTGCAACGATTAGTTGATTTTCTTAAGATTATTGATAATGTTTCTCTCTTCTGGAGATGCCTTCATTGGTGAGTATCCTTGCTTGTAAGTGCTCTTATAGAAATTCGGTGTTTTGCTTTGATCTACACCCATATTGACTCCAATCGATTTCGAAATAATATCATCTTTTCTGCTTGGTGCAAACAGTTTTAGTTTCTCAGGACTGAACTAACTCTGCATCTCACTTGTCCCCATAAACGGAGAATTCTACACGACTCCAATAGTTGGCACAGGAAGAATCGGCGCTGGCTTAGAGTACGGTTTATTATTGTATGTAGCCGTGTATGCAGTCTCTGCAAGCATCTGGCCTGGCATGATGGAAGTTAGTATATTGTCGTGTCTTTTTAAGGAAGTCTCTCTTTTGGCTTGTTTAGGAGTATAGTTATCTCTATGTGTAGTGTGATTTTCAAGGTGTAGCTCTTTCTTGATTGTGATGTTGTTTTAATGGTGTATCGCTTTCTCTCTGATACCTACTTTTCTTCCTTGATAGGAATTATTATAGAGCGTATCAGGTAATGCATGCTATTCCTCGACTAATGATCGCTGCAAGCATTTGTGTCTCCCGCAGGTACAACGAGCGCATACACATCTGCCAGCAATATGATCGAAATATTCTGCATTCATGTCTCTGAGTTAGGAGAGTTTTCCTTTAACTTCTTGAATTGTATTCTAGGCTAATACATCCATCGGGCAAGCTTAATGCGGTTTGAGTTAAGCAGTTTTAATAAGGTCTTCAACTAGCTTGTTCTCCATTTCTTGGATTCGTTTGTCTTGGCTGATCGGAACCTGCGAAGGTTAGTTTTCAACTGCACACGGACGAGGTACAAAACCTGAAAATGATCTATTTGCTCTGCTCATTGTTGTTTTTGATAAAATTTATTGCGTAATCAGTCAATCAGACACCAATAAATTTATTATTATGTTTGTTTTGCGCAGACTTTAATTAATTGATCTAAATCAGAAATCACCCCCTCAGATATGCTACAATAATTAACAGATTGGATTATTGAATATGTTAAAATTAACAAAATACACAATAAAAAATAATAGAAATAAATGAATAAAATCAGCTTTTTATTGTCGATTAGGAATGGGATAAATCGCTGAAATAAGCTTGGCTAGAAGGCTAACAGTTTTTAAAATTATTGAGTATCTTATGATTTAGCTATTACTTTAGATGGGAAGTGACATTATTATTAGAACGAGAAGATTAAGAAAATAGAGTTGTGTTAGATAAAGGCGATTTGTTTTCTGTATGTGAAGGTAAAGAAGGTTATTGTTTGTCTTCAAGATAATTAAACTGAAGTGGCTTAAGGTTATTTGAGGAAGTTAATTCTTTTCTTTCATGGGGATTCTCGTTGTAGAGGATGTTCCCAAACTTATGTTTTTCAAAGTACGAAGCCAATGAGAACGGCAATTATTAACTAGCAGTTGATGTGGATATTCTCTTTTATTCTCTTTGACAATCAGTTAGTTCAGAAATGAGAAGATTTCTTTAAAACCCTTATTTGTTATTGTAATTTACTGATTTGTTTTTGTTCGATGGAAGCATAGCTGTTGGGTCAGTGGAGACTCCTTGTCTAAACTTGGAGTAAGATGCTGCTTTGTTTTCAGATAGCTACTGTGAAGCTATTGAGGAATCAGTTTGATTATTCTGAGATTGTGGACTCTATGAACGAAAAAATTGTTGAAAATATACAGACAAATTCTGATTGTTTTTACCTGAAAAGCCAATGAAAGTGCTGATAGAGACTGCTATTAAGGTAATTGTAATTGAATATGCTTGGAGTTTCTGCGATCTGTTGGGTCAATTGAGCACTTTTTAGGAAGATATATGTTAGAAAGAGGTTCATCGTGAATATCTGAGTAGCTGATTATTTAATTCTAGCTGATATTACTTTTATTCGATACTTTACTGTAGTTCTATTCTATTAAAGGAACATAAGACAGATCGTCGCTCTCTTGAGTTTACTATTTCTCACTGGCAGACACATCAATGGCATCAGTTGCTGTTGTTATGCCTTGTTCTGATGTTTAAACTTTTTCTAGTTAGTTTGCAGGAAGTTTTTCCTTATTTTTATTGGAAAGAAGTGATTTATGCTGTTAACCTTCTTGTGATGGTGTAATTTGTTTATTCTTCTTCGAAGGGCTTTTCATTTCTGAGTTTGTCATGAATCTTGAGAGCTAATTCGGAAGATGATTCAGTGCTGGAGATGATTGTGATTAAGTATTTAAAGATACTCGATCAGAAAGAGTGGAATTGCATAACTTAACTTGAAATAAATCCTATCGAATCGATTTAAGAAAAGCTGAAGACTCTTGTGCTAGCTTCTGTACATCGAACGACACCAATGAAACGGTTGTGCTTGAGTATATTTCAGTAATATTTTTCTTAGTTTGATCTAATTCCTCGTAGTAATACGAAAGAATCGAGTGAACTTTAGATGAGTTCATTTCTGCTAGAATTCTGCTTCGATTCTTTTCGATATCTGCTGTATTACGCAGAAACCTTTTTTCATGGATTAATGCTTCATTTCTTTTTTATTCAATAACGTTGATTGCTTCCCACATGTGAGTGTTCAGTTTATTCAATAATTCTACTTTCTGTGCGAAAAGCGCTGTTTCGATGGCAGAAAAGAATTCATGGATAATATGAGTTTGCTTAAGGCATTCATCTTTGATAAATTGAAGCTTCTTTTCAAAGTTTTGCATGAGTGATTCGTTTGTGCGTTGCACCTTGGTCATTTCAGCTAGAAAAGAACTCATCTATGATTCCTTTGAAGCTAGTTAAACAATAAAAACATAATAATTAAATTATTTTAAAATATCCTCCTTTGAATTAATAAATTCTACTCGATGATTTAGCAATTTCTTGGATTGGGATTCCCTGTCCAGCGAATTCCACGGCGCAAGAAGAGCAGAATTTGTCTTTTGAATTATTCCTCTTTTGATATTTAACCTGAATAAACTAATAGATAACTACGATTGTCTGATGAAATTAAGAAAGGTTTACTCTTTTTGATGGATGCAAATGGCATGCAAGATTAGCTTGAGCTGTATTGCCTTCTGTTTTGGGGGTTGAAAAATGAACTGGAGGAGTTGATGATGATGAAAGATTGAAGCGAGATACTTCTTGGTTTTGTCGAAGATATTTGTTTTAACTTGAAGGAAATTTATCGTCATCAGCTGCAGCTGTTGAAGGTGTTAGCATTGAAATGTATGGATGTGGTTAACTAGTGTTAATCTTAGCTGTGCTGTTGGATTAGAATTGTTTAGATTTATCAGATGAGTGATTTCCACTTTAGTGATTGCTTGAAGGAAACTGAGGGTTGTTTTAAAAGAAATAATTTGACATTTCAGATACAGGGAGAGCATTTGTGCTTCTTGAAGTTGCTGTTAGCTACTACTAGTTGTTCAAATCTGAATGATGGGAGATAGGATTATTCAAATTTTTGCCTGACTTTATGTGGGGTTCTTCTACCCCATGTCTGATGCTACTCCCTGTGATACTACCTTATTGTATGAGCTTACCGCTTGAGTTATATTGTTATTATTGCTGATGTAATTCACTAGAGGGTATATTTTTTTGAATGTGATTAGCCCCCTAAGGAGTAAAGAGTAGAAATTGTTGCTGTTAGGCATCTGGATTCGTTTTGGTTAAATGAGGGATTGCTTGAGAATGAAGATGGCTCATCGAATCAGCAAACAGAATAATTGATGCACAAAATTAACAAACAATATAATTAACAAAAGTGCTGGAATATAAAATATCTTTTAGGTGAGGATGTGAAATCTAATTGATGTAATAATCGCGAGGGTTTTAATCTAAGGTGATTGTTTGGTATGAAAATTTAATTCAAATTTAAAAAAACAAACAATACATTAGCAATTCATTTTAAGTGAGGGAGATACATTTTATTTGTTTATTAAACATTGTGTTTAGCCTGATTAAGTAAATAGTTTCACAAATACTGACCAAAGTATGCTATTTCTCTTTGTTATTTAGACATCTTTTGCTAACTTATTATTATTAATAAATGATATCTAATATTACTAATCGTTTCTCCATTTCTGCATTGCTTCTTTCAATTAATTTACTGAATTCTAGTCTTTTTGAGAACTGAAAATATGCCGAAAACTATGCTAATGTAATGAGAGAGAGTATTGAACTTTTATTAGAAATGTAGACATTGAATATTGATCAACATGATTGTTGAAAGCTTATGTTTTTTTTTACAATTGATTACAGAAAATAACAAAAAGTGTTGACATTGAATTATAATTCTAGAAATCGGAAATTATCATAGATGAGAATAAGAGTCAGAGAGAAATGCTTTCTTACATTAAGTCGAGGTAAGGTAACTGAGTTACAAACTCACATAAGAAAAATAGAGCTAAATTCTTGTGGAGTCTATCTTCTTTATAAAAGAAATGCTAAGAGCATATTTTGATCTTCCACGGTTTCATAGAAAAAAGGAAATTGAGGTTTTGCTGAATTTAACGAGACTACTTCAAAGATTGAGTGCAGACCTGAAGAACTACTTGATAAACCCTTTTGAAATTTAAGAACATGAGCAGAAGCATATTCTTAGCATTCTTGAAGAATATCAGGATGCAGTTCAGAGGAATTCTCAAACGAAAAGGGAATAACAATTCTCTACCGAATATCTTTGTTTTACGAGAGATTCTAAGAAGGACGAAGAATTGTTTTTAACAAAATAATCAAAGCCGTGAAAGAGCCTAATATCAATGAAGATGTAGAAGGGTTCTCAGCGTGCTAGTTAGAAATATGCGTCAGACAGCAGTTAAAGTATTTGTCATTTTTCGCTTAAACTGGAGGAGAAATCACATCAACTCCGTGTGAATAGCAAGCAAATGAGAATGTATCGTTGTCGTGCAGGAAAGAATCTTTAATAAGCTGAACTGTTGATATCTGCAACATGAAATCTTCTTTGGATATACCTGGTGTATTATCAAGCAAAAAGCATATATCGTACGCAATTCCAGGTACTTCAAAGTTCTTGATTTCTTCATCGATCAGATCAGTTTGGATGTTATTTTCTTTAAAAATGTCCTTCAGGAAAAGTAACGCTTTTTTATGAACATAAGCATCATAAAATAAACTACTCTCGAAGATAGAGTTGAGTAACAACCCTGCAGAAGATGCTTCACCTGCATAAAAGTACGCTCGACTCTCCTGCAGGAGTAGATAGCTGTTAAGTGGGCCAACTAACGAAGAAGTCAAACCTGGAATTAAATTAGCATCTCCTTGAATTTCCGATAGAATTCGATGTGTTTCAGCCATCTCTTGGGTCGTAAGTTCCTCTAACTTCCCCTCTGATCTGTCTAGGAGAATTTAAAGGCGCATGACTCGGTTTATCAATATAATTTAGATTTCTTCATGAGCTTTGATTGCAAGTTAAATAGCGAAATTCACATAATCTAACGCATAATGCAGATAACCTTGTCTTTCCAGTGGATACATTCCAGCGAGGAGACTGTGAGTCAACGCTAAAAGTCTCAGTCTAAATGAAAATAAACTAAAATCTTGCTTTGTTGCTGATAGTTCTCCGCTATTGAGCTTCTTTTTAAAAATTTGAAACGTTATGCTGCTGAATTTCGCTAGGAGAGTTAATTACATCACCGAATCAAACACAATCAACGCGTCATCAAAGTATCTCTTCTTCAGCAGCAATACTCCAATATTCGTCAAGCAAACAGCGAGAGACTCGTAGTTTGAAGTTAACTTAAGCATTCCTTCTAATCGAAAGTATTGCAAAATTGAATCTTCATTATGACCACTAATTTCACTAGCCTAAGCTAGTCTAATTACATTTTCCATTCCTTTAAATGTGCGGACAATGACAGTCATTTCCTCAAACAAGCAGGGGATATCTCCTAATTCTACCTTTGCGTGCTCTTTTTTCTTGTGTTTTGGTCTTAAGTGAACTTGTGAATCAGATTGAATCTGCGTTTCTAAAACAATTGTCGAGATTCTTCTGAATGCTTTCTAAAATGTCAACGAAGGAGGGAATTAAGTTGAGACAATTGGAGGAGGAGGGAGGCATTGCGAGTTTATTCTTTGAATACTTGGTATTTTGTTATCTAGAATATTAGTATTGCTCTGCATTGAAACGCTCTAGCCTCTAATTCTTGATTTAGATTGAAAATTCCCACTTGAAAGTTGCTGCTGTATATGAGTTTGCTGTTTTGACAGTCTTCCCTTGCTATAAGCGTCTTGATATTGAGAAAATTAGTTTAATCCAGATAAGCTTTGCTATCTTTTCACCTTGGTTGCTTTCCGAGATACATCGCCGAGGGGAAATAACACAGATACTTCTGATGCTTCTGATAAATTCTGCCCGTTGTTGTTGTAGTAGTTGTTGCTATCGAAATCTAGATTCTTTTTGATCTAAGCTGCTGAAGTTGAAGGCATGAACACAGGTTTTTCTTTGTCTTCAAGTAAATCATATGTTTATTTTCGTTCGAATAGTGGTTTTTCAGTGATTTCACTTGGAACTTCCTAGAGATTTAAATCTCCTCGCTGCAAAAAGTATATCAACAAACTAATTGGGATATCAATGCTTTGACGGAGAACTGCTATTGTATGAACGGTCGATATCGACAGCACAAGAAGAACAATGCATGCTCCACCGATACTTAGATTCAAATGGATTTATTCGAAATTGAAACTGTCTGAAAAGATGACTGATCTAACATCTCTGTGGACTCTTCCGATAAGCATCGGATAGGATTTGAAACTAAGATTCTCTTCGATGATCTCGCTTGTAATTACCTCTATCGGGTAGAGCGTTGTGAGGCTATTTGAAATGTTTAGTCAGAACAACATTGGTTGCGAAAGAAATAAATTATTTTCGTACTAGGAAGTTTGATTTTTTGTAAAGGAAAAATGAAATAATGTGAGATTTGCATCGCTGAAGTTGAAAGTGGAGTTGTTTGAGAAGCTTAAAACTGCAGAAAGATTCGATTGAAAGTTGTCTAATTCATATTAGAAATAAGGATACTCAGGAGGGTATTCTAGTTCAGTCCATTGTTTAGTGATTCCTTGTGTTTAATCCCAATATCTGTGATGGTAAACCTTGGAGAATTAAGTAGGTTAGGGAGAAAAAAAACCATTTTTATTCATTTTGATAATTTTTTCGCGTTACTGTGCCGTTGTGAACATGGATGAGAACAGTATACCCCTCATAAAGCGAGCTGGTGTTATGCGAATCTTAGCTTGAAAATATTTGCTCAGATAAATTGTTGATATCGATGATTTAGTTGCTCACTGAAATGAAGTTATTCTGATCATCATTATTGCTCAGTGCTGCTGTGAAAATGATCTATTTTGTTCGCTGAGAAATGGAAGGTTCAGATATTACAATCTCTAGAGTAAATTCAAAGGGAAAATACTGTCAAATATTTAATTCAGACTCAAAAAATAATCTAATTTGTGTTTACTGTTTGTTTTTCGACTATTGATGTACCATGATCTGCATCTTGGATCGAAGTTCTCTAAGCCATTATCATCGACACATTCTTCTCGCTCAGATTGATTAAAATTTGTTGTCCTTGAAGTGTAGAGACACATAAAATATGGAGAAAAGTCTATTGTGTTTTTGATGGTGAAATTGCTCTTACGAAGAAGGCGCAGCTAGGTACAAAGAAGAGTTGAAAGTATTTGAAAAGAGAGTGAGACTTATAAGCGAAGACTAATGAACAAAGTAAGATACTCTCGTGTAGAACATTAGATTGTCGCTCTGATAAAACACAACCAAAATGATGTAATTTTACAATACACTCAGCAAATGTACTCATACCATTTTAAAGTTTCTTTATTGAGAACTAGGAAGATCATTATAATTGTAAATATCTCGATGAAACCACAAGGTAAGTAGGATCGGATTGATCTTCTAAAGATCGTACTAATACTATTCGCAGAGACCTAAGTCGTAGAGATGCATAGAGCAGTCTACTCCTTGGGTTAATTGGTTGACTTTACAAATGAAAAACATATTAAGAGAATAAGAAGAAGAAAATATGTTGTTTTTGATATCTTACTTGTGATTTCATCGTTGCTTGCTTATTTGAAGAGTGAATTTAGAACAAAGAGATCTCTAGAGAGCTAATAATATGAGAGAAGAGACAAAGATAATAAGTGAATTATGAAAAATAGAACAAACAATTCAATTATTTGAGCTATTTTACTCCATTTAAATTATACTCAATGAGTTTCTTATTCGGGCTAATGAAATTATGGAGTCTCTGTATTTCCATAATATTGATCCATTTGGATGATAATTCTTGCCTAGAACAAAATATTATTATTCAAGTGATTTTGAAAAATGTTTGCATTTTAATACCACTGAAAGAGTTAATCCCGCAGAACAAAGTGACTCACCAAGAGAATCCCAAAGACACCTATGAAAACAGGCAGAAAGAAAAGAGATACAACCTGCACAGACAGCAGCATTATCCCTATTTTGAATATCGCTCACCGCAGTTGTTCGAACAAAGTCAAATTTCTTTCTCTTTCTCTCTTTATTTTTAAAATGTAAGCTCCCAGGATATCCTATTAATTATTTTTCTCTTTCTTCGCACTTAATCTCATTATTTTTGAGTGATTCTGCCAAAAATTTATACCCTTTTTGCAACAATATTCACAATTATTTCAACAATTTTATACAATCCAAATATCTCATAACTTAGTAAATATCACTTCATTGGATGAAAAGGTAGAACTAGTTTGGATTAAAAGCCTATTATTTATTGTTAAAGTATTCCAGAATTAATAGGTATTCTTAGACAAAAAGCACTGTGGAATATCAATAGTCAGAATAAAAAAAGAAAATAAAGTGGAATTCGAAGAAGAAAAAATTAGATAAGAAAATGTTCTTTTGAGATTATCTTAAGTAAATCAATCTAATTTCAAGAGAGAGAAGAATCGAATAAGACATGTAGTACTTTTGTGAGCAATCTTCTTTTTGATCTAGTGGTTTTAATCTTCCCAATTAATTAATTTGTTTATTATTTTGTCATCCAGATTGGTTAAGGAAACAACTTTGAAAAGATAATTTATACTTCACAAAAATGTCCTCGTTATGCCTTGACGTTTCTTCTAATAATCCTAATAAAGTGGTTAAAATATGTATCTGCAATTGTATTTGGCGGACATCTTTATGCTGAGAAGGGATGATCCTTCAATTTAAAAAAAACAATTGGTATATCTTAGATAATAAAATAATAATATGTTATTTTCTGAGAGTTTTCTGTGAATTGAGTGTGTTTCTTAAGGGGGAGGACATAGCCTATTTTGGAGCTTCTTAGGCATGAGTTAATACGTCTTAAGAGTTAAAGTTTATTCTCCCGAAATCATAGTCTCCTTCAAATAAAAATGGCTCTGCAACAAGTGATCACACTATTTACATGAGCTGTTTTCATTGTGAAGTTCTCTTCACCTATCAGATACCCAAGTTCTTGAGATGCATCGTGCACACTTTTACAATCCTAATTTTAAAAAGGATAATTAATTCTAGATTACCTTGCCTAAAATTTGTCTTTACTTTGAGAGTTGCTGAGTAGATAACATCAATGTATTTGTCCATGAACTCAAGCGAATAAGAATGAATTCCTCAAAAATCAACTAAATTAAATTTATTTCTGTTTTGTTAAAGTAGAAATTAGATGGATTAGGATCAATTTGCATTGTCTAGAATAGAAATAGCTCTGACATGGCAAGCTTCATGAGCCTTTTTCCAATATCGTTGTGCATTTTTTAGCTTTAGTTAAAAATTATGTATCGATAGAATCCTAACACAACAACAACACAACTAATTATTATTCCCATATCTCAATTTTGAAGATTATTACTTCAGAAACAAATGAAAATGAATGAAATTTACCTTACCACTCTTCAATTTCTTTAATCCTTTTAATGTAAATATTCTGATAACTTAAGATGAAATGAACTACTTAACACGCATTAGAGAAAGCAATACAATATTACTGACAATCCCTTTAACACAACAAATCTAATAGTTCTCAATTCTTTTTGAGTTGGGAACTATTTTTTTTATCAGGAAATGATAATTTAGATTCATAAAAATCTAAAAGCTTCGCTGTATCGTATTCTCTAAAGAGACTAGATGGAACTGCTGATTTTTTAGGGATAATTCCATCTTCTCTTGGCATCCATTCTACTTCCATCATTAATACCCCATCCTTGCGTTGGCAAGAACTGATGCGTTTGACTTTATCTCCAAGCTTAAAGTCACCTTTAGTCTAAGATGGCTGTTTTCTTTTCTAAGACTGAGAATGTTCGTTGGGGAGATCTTGTGCTTGTTGTACTTATTCCTTCTCATCTTCTTATGCTGGTCTTACGCTTGTAAGATTCTCAGCTGTTTCTTCATTCTATAAAAGTTCTTCAGGTTTGTTCTGCTTTTCAAAAGCATCTGCTGCACTGCTTTCACTTGTCTTTCGTTCATAATTGCCTTATTTATCTTCTTGGATGACTGGAGTTTCATTTTTAACAAACTTAAACTCATTTAAAATGTCGAGTCGAGATTTTTCAACTGATTTTTTTATTTTTTCGACAGATTCATTTATTTTTTTCTAAGCTGATTTCACTAATTCCTCCATACCTGGCTTTTAGAATTCACCTGGAGATTATTTAGACAATAATGAATTCACTGTTTCTGCTTTCTTCACAGGAGACTTGAATTAATCTTGGTTCTCTTCGTCTATGTGCAGATTATCTGAATTCTCCTCAATTATCTTGCTCTTTTCACTTGTATTAGCAATTTCTTTTGCTTCTTCTTTAGTATGTTCATCACAACTATCTTCGTTTTCCTAATCATTATCATCATCACTATCTTTAAGATCTCTGAATAACTCAATCAAATTAACCTTGTTTGTTTCTTTTCTTTCTTATTCCGTTGAATTTCGATTTATCTAAATCGTAACTTCTTCAATATCACTTTCATCTTTTCTTTGCTCTTTTCTTTCTTCTGTGCAGTGCTTTTTTGTCCCTGACTATTAGTTCAATTAACTAGCTACTTCTTCCCCTTCTGATCCTTACTATTTTCTTTTTCCATTTATTTTACAATCTTCTTCTTCTTTTTTGGAACCAGAATTACTTTGTTTTTTCACATGTTATTTCTCAAACTTTTCTACGATTCGTGGATATTAGCTGAGTATCTTCTCTTTAGTCTCCCACTTCGGCTGAGAGATGCTGTCTTCTTAGAACAAAAATTGAACTGATCCATCTGACTAATGTCTCTAAGCTAAAATTGATCCTTTGCTAATTTTAGTAGATGTCTTTTAGGTTTTAGGCTGGGTTCCATGATTTCCGTTTGACTAGTTTTTTATTTGATTTTTTTGACTGGAAGAAGATGGAACTTTCTATGGTTGTTTCACAGAGGTTGATTTGTTGCTTGAAGAAGCAATGGCATCTCCGATTCTCATTTTTTATTGACTTTCTCTTATCAAAGAATAATATTGAATCAGACAAAGTAAGGGTTTGCTATCCTTTTGTTTGATTCAGACTCGACTCAAAATCGAATTTATTTCGCGCAATCTTATGAACTCAATGGGAAACTAACCAATAAAATATAATAATTAACCCGCTTCTTTTCTCGAATTTTTAATTACTCCACGCTTTTTTTGAGAGAGAGAGAGAGAACATGTGAAGCACAAATGAATAAAATGATGACAAAAAGACATAAAGATCCATTAGTCATTTTTAGCTGAGATAGATCTATTGAGAAAAACAAAACAGAAAAGACAAGAAAGATTCAGAAACAAAAAAACAAAATGGAAAAATAAATAAATATTGAATTAATATTTTTAAGAGTTTTAACTAATTTAAAAATTAAGTTTGATATTTTTAATTCAATGAAATAAGAGGAGAAATTTCTCTCTCTCTCACTTTCTTTGTCCCTAATCATTAAAGTCTGTAATTTTATCTTCTTTGAGATTTATTCATGAAAGAACATTTTCTTTTGTTTCGGCATATTTTCTAAGATTGTTTAGTTTTTAAGTAAATTATTAGAAACCCTCTCTCAATCTTACAAAAAGCATAATTTTTATCCTATTTTTTATTTTTTCTTGTTTTTTTAACAAATATGAATATTTTTACTGCTAAGTTTTCAAGCAAAACAATAACGAAAAAGTGTGTATTTATTTATCAGAAATCATCTTCTTTTCCTCCGTTTGCTGGTCCGAAATAGTTTTAAGGAATGGAACTACTGTGAGGACGAATTTAGCTTTGATATTAAAGATTCGAAGCTCCTCCAACTATATCAGGTTAAACTCCTCCTTACTGCTGTTAGGAATAGAATTGTTAAAATTGAGGATTCATGTTTTGTTTCATGTACTATTGCTAGCCAGAAGGATCCATTCCGGAATAATAATTTCCATACTAAGACTAGGCATAGCCATATGGTTATCCTCCCATTGCTGGTTATTGAGGCTGCTGATGAGGTGGGTAGCCAGAGTTCCCATAATATTATCCTCCTTAGCCACCAACAGGGGCTTATCCGAAAGGGAATGACCCTCCTTAAGAAGCAGCAGCTGGATATCTGTTGTTATAAGTTTAATATGAAGACGCCTCTTCATCTTCTGGATAGCCTCCATTTGCTCCTGGCATAACCTAATATGAAGGTACTTACATTTGATTTGCTCCATATTATTAGCTCACTGAATCAGTTATGCTGCTGCTGTGTGGATGCTAGGAGAATTGAGAATTTAATTGGTTTTCGTAAAAATGAGCCATAGAACCAGGACCTCCAGCTCCAGCAGCAGCTGCAGAAGATGCTGCAGTTGAACTGAATTATTTTTAAGCTAATTACTGTTGTTGCTATTGTTATTAACTTAAGAATCTTCCTTGTTGTTGTTATTGTTGAAGAGATTGTGGTTGTGAGACTTATTGGGGGTTCGATGGTATTCCTCCTACGAATTATTGAGAACTGTTTCTCTGGTATAATTCATACTGACCTGGTTAACCTCCATATTATTATTAAATCAGGGAATTAGGGATTTAAGAATTTGGATAAGAAGGTTTCATTGAATCTGGAATTTCAGCTCCTTCTCCTTAGGCTCCTGGTTAAATATAATGTTGTGATTAGTTGAGATGAGGAATAGCTCCATTTAGACTTTGAGGGTGTTTGAAAGGAGCAGGTACTGCTGAACTGTTTCTGTTCAATGCTAAAGCTGGATCTTCGAAATTTTATTTATTCTGTCCTTTTTCCAGTGCTGCAGCATATTAAGCATTTTACATAGCTGCCTGAGATGGTTGTTGTGATCCACTATACTATCCTTAACTCATTCCAGGTGTTTAGAGTTAAGGAGGGTATTATTGAGAAGACGGGTGTTGAGATCTCTATCCTGCTGGATTTGATGCCGCTCCATTATAATTTTACATTGAACCTTGCACTTAACCAGGAGCTCCAGGTAATCTAAATCCTGAAGACTAAGGTGGGTAGGTCATGCCTCCAGCTTATTTTTAAACTCCTTCAAATCCAACTCCTTCTGCAAATTAGGCTCCAGCTTACCCAGGTTATGCTCCATATTATCCAGGGAAGTTCTAGATGTTTCCTTATAAATTTGGAGTGACTCCTTGTTGTTTAGGCATTTCCGCTCCGTTTGGTAAAACTTACTAAGGTTTGTTGAGATTACTTCCAGCCATGGGTGTGTTTGCTTGTTAAATCTATGATCCAGATTACATTTGCTACCATTACATGTACGCAGCATTAGAAGGAGTCTAAGCACCTCCTTAGATGTTTGATGGAGGTACACCAACAGACTAAGGGAACTATTATGCCTGATTTGGTTATTAAATTTAAGGAGGTTAGGCCTAAGTAGGAGCTGAGGTTGGCTCACTTGATGCAGCTGCTGGTGCTGGTCCAGGAGCAGCATTCTTAGAAGCCCTCTTTCCTTTTCCTTTCGCTCCTTTAGCAAGAGAATCTTCTTATTTAGTAGGAGCTTAAACTGCAGGTTTGTCAGAAGATGGAACATTAGGGCCTTTAGGCATTTTATCTTTTGAAGGCTTAGCTCCAAGGAGTATCATATTAGCTACATTTTGATTATTTTACGAAGCTGAGCTGAGGATAATTTCACTTTATTATGCGGGATTAGCAATCATGAGCTTTTTACTTTCGATCATTGAATTGACTTAAGAAGAATCTGCATCATTTTGTTTTATTTTTTTGGTTGCCTAGGAGCCTGCATACTCATCATCGGAGTCATTACTCAAATTTTGTTTATTTTTAGCATCCCTCTCTACCTTTGCTTTCTTTCCTCTAGCTACAGGTTTTTATTGTCCCGAATCATCATCATCGTCATCATCATCTCCTCCAGCTTGAGGGAATTTCTACTGAGATATTTTAGGGTAGACTTTTTTGTAGGCTTCTTTAACTCCTTCAATATCTTCTAGTTTTTTAAAATTCTTAGGGATATTGACAGAATCTATCATAACATGAAGGACATCACCGTGAAGTGGTTCCAAAAATTCATTGATCTATTGTTTAAAAAGCACAGAGAAGTTAAAGAAATTGCATCTTAAAAGTTGATTTATTTTTTTGTTACCTTTTTTTGTTTAAAATTTTGAGCTGACAGTTAATGCTCTATGGTGAGAATGAGAGGCTTTTCTTCTATGTTAAGACTGTTATTTGTTCCAGATCTATTGTAAGCTTCCATTAGCTGCTTTTGCATGACTTCTACGAATTTCTCGTTATTCTATTGCGCGATAAATTGTGATAAATAATTAAATTATGAGCATGTAACAAATAATTATGATCAAGTTATCTTCCCAATTCTGATAATAAACTTAAACTTTGGTTTGGTAATAAATACTTCGATATTGAATCACTTACATTGGTGTATGGAATGATGTTGGTATTGTAATAGATTTTAACACAGTTTGAGAACTTGACGGCGAGGAAAAGCGGATGCTTCACTTTATGACGAATATTCGGAGCTGAGAAGAAGTTGCTGAGACCTTCAATATTGTTGTCGATAGATTCATCTGAGTTATATTTTCTTTTGCTTTCTCTTTTTATGAATTTTTTATCCATATTTTCGGGGAGAAAGGGGTCAATGAAAGAACTTAATTTCTGCGCCTGACGGAAAAACACGTTAATATCTGAAAGACTTGTGAAAATTCGAAAGAGATATTTCCTCTCAGACGATTATTGTTACCTTCTGTTGTTGAGTGTCTCGAGCTGATTTTCTAGAATCAACAAAAATCGGAGGGGAAATGCGCGATTCGAGAATTTTAGGGTGTTCGAATTTATTTTGATTGAGATAGACTACAATGATCAAGTGAAATTTAGAACCCTTTTAGATAATTGGCAACCAAAACAATATGAATTCTAAGAGTTTTTAGAGCAAAATGGGTGAAGAAATTACCTCGTGATTGTAAGAAGTTGTGTCGAATTTAAGACCAGTAAAGACACATCTTGAACTCTCAAATTCACTGCGGTTAACTCCTTTTATGCCAACGTCTACTAAATGGAATGTGTGGATTTAGTTAATCACAGCTCGCACGACATATATCTCGGCCTGTGGGTAATAGTTATCAACATAAAAATCAAATATTTGATCAACTAAAAAATATTTTTACATATATCTTCGAAGGAGGTAGAAGCTTTTCGTTTGTTAAAGGGTCTCTTATCTATTAATCCACGAAAAAAGAAGTTATTTTACTATTAAAAAGACAAAATGTGTGTTTACATCAAGAGTACAGTGGATATCAGGGATATTCCATGATTTATGCCAATTCCAACCAAGTCCATCAGAAAATATGAATGACTTGGAGCTCTCAATAATCAAGTCAACTTTAGGTTGCACGTTTTGCTACAAATAAAAATTAATATTTTTAAATAGCGCATTTTGAGCTTGAAATCAAGATCAAAATCAAAAAACCTCAGATGGGAGAGTGAGCATAATGGAAGGCGATAAGTTCCAAGTTATTTCGGACTCAGCAGTTGAACGTTTCATATCATAGACACAAGCGATCCATTCCCAATTTTTATCATGAGTTCCGGTTCCTTAAGGATATGATTGATTTTCTCCTTCTCCAGAACTATCACTCATTTATTCAATCTGAAAGAAAAAAGAAATTAAACATATTAACAATTTACCAAAGTCAAATAAGTTTTAGCCCTCTAAAAAATAAAAATAACTAAAATATTCCCGAAAGAAAACCAAAACATTTCTTTCATGTCTCATCCCAAATCCATAGGACACGTACAACTAACTTGGCAATGTAGCTGAGGACAAAAGTAATTAAGGTAGTTGACTAACAGTCAAGATTGTTCTACTAATCTTTCGGGGAAGAAAAAAAAAATTAATTTACACTTTTCTCTATTTCAGTTTGGCTCTGTTAGGTTGAACTGACAACTTTGGCTGCCTACTTCCCTCTTTTTCTTTTAGTTTTCTCTTTTTTATTTTTTAATGTCAAAATTACACTATAGATTTTCCCCCCTTTGATTTCTCAACTCCCAACGCACCCTCTTTCTTCTTTGCGCCTTCTTCTCATCCCCTCCCCCCCTCCTCCCCACCCCCCTCCCCTCTACCTCCGATTTATTGTTTCGTCGCCTAATTTATTTCTCAGCTTATTAATTATTCAATACTCGATACTCGTTGCTCTCTATTCTTTCCCAATCTAGTAATATTCTCCCCGCTCTTCTCATCACTGTAACAGTAAATCCTAGCCACACATACCCTCATAAGGATATTTTAAACCTTATTATATTATTATTTTCTCATAACCATTTATTATCCTTCCTGCAGCAGTATCCTCTTGATTTCAGTCATTGCATTCAAAGTTTGGATTTAACATAAGAGCTAAAGACTTCAAGTATAAATGATAAGTGGAATTTTTCGAATTAGAAGTGCGTGGAGGCAGAATTCAATGTGACACGCAATAATTTTTAACCCTTTAATTTCAGTGACGATTTCTAGCCAATCTGCGATATCTCAGATGTTTCACTCTAGTTCTTTTCTATTTCATCAATTTTCCTCTTGGATGGTGGTTATTAGTTAGCTATCGTTTCTAAGAAAATGTTTAGGATTTAGGTCCATTCTCTTTCTCATTCAATGAAAATACTTAGTTTCAGTTGCTCATTTAGCAATTCAAAACCCCCTCTATCAAAGAAACTCTTTCATAGTAGAACTAAAGTTTTAATTTTATATTTCATTTTTCAATGATAATGTTTTTGTATGTGCTGCTATTTTTTCAAAAAAATAAGTAAAATGAGCTCAAAATAAAATGAGGTAATTCTCAAGTACATAGCATTGATATTCTATTATGCAACTTAAAACTGAACTAGTAGCTCATTGCTTTGTATTTTCCATTTTTAAACAAAAATCTCTGATGTTATTTTAATAATAAATGAAATTATTTAAAAAGATGGCTTTATTCTATGTTCCCAAACGCTTTAAAGAGTTTTGTTGATATTTTAAAGAAAACCATTGTAAACTAGAATTATTAGGAATACAAATTAGAATAATTATTTTTTTTAACTTTAAAAAAAGAAAAGCAGTCATCTTCATTTTTATTGATTTATCATTTACTAATTAACTCAAAGAACCTTGCATAGAGATTACATAATATAAGAACAAGGCTTTTTTGAATTGATTTGTTGTTAAATATTTGGTTCTAAAGTATGTAAGGCTTGCTGCTTACTCCATTTTTTATGCTTTTGTCTAATCAGAGGAGGCATTAATCAACATTATCAAGTTATTCATCAGAAAAATGTAATGGCATTTTCTGAATATGTAATCTGTAATCTTGAAAAACAAAAAAAAAGTTTTGTCACCATTTTTTTCAGCGTTGATCTCGCCTTATTGTTCGATTATTGAGTTCGAAGTAACTTATTGAACTTACATCTTATATTTAGGAGCTTTTTATCGAAAGAAAATGATAACTAGATGGCAGTTTACTCGTTATTCCATTAATCAAATTTCAATCATTTCTTTACTCCTTTCATTGTCGGCCTGTAAGGTTATATTTCATTCAAAAAAAAAACAAAAGCTGAATGGACAATAACTTTCTTTAATTACTTGATTTTAAAATTTCAAAAAGCAAATGAAATTGGAGTAAATCACACATGTTAAATGATTGATTGAGTCTTTGATATTACAAAACATTTTTTGTTACAGATTATGAGTAACACCTAATAAGTCTATAATTAGGAGTAAATGGAGTTACTTCTTTAATAACGAAATGTATTGTTATTCACGACAAGAAGGGATGATTACATCAAGGCAAACTTACTGTTAAAATATGTAAGGCATGATTTATCTCCTGGGTTGAAGTGTAATGACATAAAAGAGAATCAAAGGAATATGATATTTTTCAAAGAAGAGATGTTCCTTTATCTAAAATCATAATCAATACTAGCTTCTTGTTTTTTAAATGTATTTACATGCCAAATTTAACATTTTTTGGTAACTTACTAGGCAGCCAAAGGAAATACAGGATGTCATTTTGGCTAAAGTTGGATCTTATTTGAATTCAAAGAGGAACTGAAGTTATTTCTTCATACTCTTAAAGGTTTAGAGCATTCAACTTAAAGGATAAACTAAGAATTCGTTCTTATATGTAGCACAACTGAAGCGCTTGTGCATTTTAAAACAAAATCAAAACCTACTCATTTTTAAAGTTGTAGTTTTCGAAAATTAATTTCAAAGAATATCCACACAAAAGGATAATCACTTTATTTGAAACAAATTCAAATCTAAAACACTTTCAAATATATCAAGATTCAAGAGTTTTATGATTTATAGAAGATTTTAAAATTATGTTTGAATTTATTTATTTTTTTCATTATTTTTCTTTCTAAAATATTAATACTTTTTGTATTAAATATGAATGACTGTTAGAGTATATTAATAGATTCAATTACATTATATGTCGAATAATGATGATATTTTTGATAGATATATGCATTGCAGGCACTCTACAAACGGAATAACTGCGAGATCATTCCAAATTTGTCTAAAAACTAGCCAGAGTGTTGCTTAAATTTACAATCATAGATTGGGAACTGGCATCTATGAGGAAAGGGACATTCTTCTTAAATTGTTATTCTCTATCTCTAAAAACTAAGCTGGAATAGGGGTTTGTTGCACTTAGCTTTAGTCAATAACCTTATGGCTCTTTGCAACATGAGCTGCTTCTACAACAAGTCGGATGCTATTACGACTGTTGAGGTGAAGCGAAGGCTATCGAAGCTTTGATTTTGGGCTAAAAACTAAACTGATGAGAAGGATTAGGTCGAAGATTTCTTGGGAATTTGAACATTTTTTGATTTTGTTTATCTTTTTTAATTTCCGTTAAGGAAAGAGAAGCTATTTTTTTCAAAATCAAAATCAAAAAATTATTAGATTTTCTTCAACGAGTCAAAAGAATTATTCCTTAGAAATAATCAGTTTTTAACTCAAATAGAATCAATCTTTCAATCCTTATTGAATTATTCAGAATCGATTTAAATTAAAAAGTACAATCATTGATTTGAAAACGCACTCATGGAAAAAGTTATTAACCCATAAGAATTCTTCACTAAAGGAGCGATCTCCATAATAGGTCGATCTATCTCTATCGATTTAAGTGATGCAGGGCTTGAGCATCATAAATCAATCCATCCTCATATGACTGTTGTCTTCTTTAAGGAAGGATATGAGGAATAGGATGTGAAAGAGCTCAACTAGTTGAAGTAGAAATTCTGCTCATCACACAGTCTTCCAGAAGATGTCTCCTTCTCCTTCACCCTTGAAGATTGGGGAAAAGAATCTAAGAAAATCTAAGGATAGTTGGCAGAATTATGCCTTTATCTTAGATAAGGTTTTACTGGCAAGTAAGATGCAGCTAGGATACCTCATGTCCAGCTAATCAAAGGTGAACGCTCTAGAAGACACTGAAACCCTCCAAAAACAAAACAGGGAGGGTGGTAGGCAATGAAGAATTATGAAAAAAAATGAAATTCTAGCCAATTTTTATTACAAATAAAATGGCATTTATGTTTCATGTTACGAATACAATAAACAAATCAAAATGATAATAATGGGGTGGAATTTGTTTAAGTGATTATTTCACTTTACAGGATACTAAATCAAAGAGAGATCATCATTCAAAATCAAAAAATTATTAATTTATTATTAGATTGAATATGTAAGTCAGTTGGAAGTCTTCATGTGACTTTTTTAATTTAAAAATTAAAATTTGAATTAAACAAGCAAAAATCAAACAAAATGTTAATTTATCCAGCAAATCCATCTATCATGTACATCACTAATAAACACCACAGTTATCATAGTTGCAGAAGGTCATGTTCTTGAATTATGTGCTGCTTTCAATTTCATTCAGTTGAGCATAACACCCTTTTCTTTTAATGCTCGAAAATAAACATGTTCTCATTCGCGACCTCCCCATAATTTTTAAATAGTTATTTCCATTTTCAACTGAGTAGAGAGCATTGATAACATTTTCAAATAGACCAGACTTCTTTTGCAATGTTTGCTTACAAATAATCAAGGGACCCTTCATTTTTTAATCCACTAATGGTTTTCCTTTCGCTCGAAGGAAAACTTACCTTGTGGGTTTCTTGATTTCAAGCATGAAACGATTACCATGTGTGCTAGTTTATTTAGTCAACTTTTCAAAAAATGAAAGAATCCAAAAAGAATAAGAGAGATATGCAAAGAAAGAATTTTAAAAATAAATGCAAATGAACTGCAAATTACATTTAAAAAAAATAAGAATAAATCGATAAAAAATACAAAACAATAAATATTAAGCATAAAAAATGCTGATAATAATGATGTTCTTCCATTTTGAAGAATTATCTGAGAGTTCAGATCGAAAAATTGTAAGATATTCGTGCATTTGGTTCTTGAAAAAACTAATTCAAATACTAATTTGCTTATACTAAAGAAATGAGATCATAATGATTTTTACAGCAATGGAATCTCAGTTTTTTAGACTATTGAAGAGAAATATGAATCTGTTGAACAAATAATAGAAAAGGTTTTTTCTTTTGAATGACTATTGTTTGATAATTTGAATTCTGGAATATGCTTTAAAGTTTAAATTTCTTTATGAATATTATTTTGCCAAAATAACCAAAATTAAAAATAGGATGCAGTGAATAAATTGTTAATTTATTAAAAAACTAAAATTTGAGAGAGATGGTCTACGTTCAATTCTTGAAAGAAAATGAAAAGCACATTGCATTACTGAAATCTCTAGGGATGAACTTAGATAACTTTAAATTCGGTCTGATTCCTTTCTAGGAATTGAAAAACTAAGTTGATAGCAAAAACAAATCTACATCTGAGAAACTCTATTTGCATGAAATCATCTAGCCAGATATGATATGCATGGAAGCGCATAAGTAGATTCTAGAACTTGAAGAAGCAAACAACGCACCTGAGGTTGTCAGAGCGAGAGCTGAAAGAGAGTCTAGAATTAACGAGAGAGATTTTCAAGTATAAGTCAACAAGCAAAAGGCAAAGTCCCAAGGATTATTTGGAAATGATCTCAAGGATATGGAGAAAAGTATTAGTTTTGGTGTTAGCTTTATCTTTTCGTTTTTCTTGAGTGGCGTTAGTGGATATTATTTTGGGAAAATAATTCTAGGACTTAATGAAGGTCTTTCGATGATATTAGCTGTGGTTGCTTTGATAGGAACACTGATTATTGAATCTGTTCTTTTCATTCTAAAAACATGGAAAAGTGATAAAATTGCTTTATAACGTTAAGAAGAATCAAAGCTATAAAAAGCACGTCTCTAACAATCATAATCAGTTTAGATTACCAAATTAGCTCAAGAATACTAACAGAATAAGGAAAAAAGTGCAATAGATAAAAAATAAGATTGAAAAAGAAGAAAACAACAGAATCATAACAGTTTTTTTCTTATTCTTGAAGAAACACTAATTATTCATATTTTTTCTTTAATATTTACATAAAGTGTCTACATTAAAGAAATGCATCTTTTTTAAGAAACAAAATTAACTATTGCTTAACACGTCATTAATTAACTTATTTATGATTGCTATTAATAGTTTTAGGAAATTGAGAATAAAGGTTGTGAACATTAAAAATATTTCCAAAATTAAATCTTCAAGGGATTTGTTTGTGTGGATAAAAATTGTTTCTTAACAATTTAGCATTTAAAAAAGAAGAAACTGAATATTTAGTAAAGTCGAATTTCGTAATCTTAGATGAAAAAATACTCAGCAAAAACCAATGGTAAATTAAGTCCTTGAAAATATTTAACAAAATTGACTTTTATCTAAAATTGTAACTGTTAAATACATGAAGGTTAGAAGTTAATATTGGGTTTTAGATAATAACAAAAAAAAAACATAAAAATGGAAAAATAGTAAAAAATAGAAGACTTCGTTTATTAGAAACATTTTAGACAGTCATTGACTGAATCCAATAATATTAGGACATTGGTTCTTAGGAGTCATAAAAATTGTGGGAAAAGATGTGTGAGTCGTTATTTGGAAGGTGATTTTGTAGATACTGCTCCTGAAAACAGAAATTAGTGGTTTTTAGAAGAAGAGCTTAATATCCTGAATTTGTATTTTCTAAATAGATTTACCATTCAAAACAAACATTGGTCATGATCAGAACAAATATGGAGTTCCAAAGAAGAGCAAGAATTCCTGTTTGAATTATTCAATATTAAACAATGTCAGAAATGAGATAAAAGAAGAACAATATTATTCCTTACACTTCTGAGTTAATATTTGTCAGAAGAGCATGATTGGTTATGGTATCATTAAAGTTAAGTAATCTTGATTGAAAACGATAATTTTAAGGAATCGAAGAATTCATCTAACTTCCATTTCTTTTGACTCTGTTTGATTGTTGAAATACCTATCGTTCTTTGATTTTCAAGGCTCTTTTCTTTTCATAAAGTAAGTCAATTTTGTCTGCTTCTTTTGAATCAGAATAGTCGAACATCTGCTAGTTAGCATTAATCAAATTAGATTTTATATAAGGTTTTGGAGGCAGAGGTGCTTATGGGCATATCTTTTCTTTGTCAAAAAGAAATTTTCCGAAATCGTTTGCCATCAAGGAAAAAACCTCCTTAAGCTAGAAGAAAAGGATAATGCAACTTCAAGTCCCTTTTTGTCAAGAGAGAGGGAAGTTTGAGAATGTCGAGAAGAAGCTGAGTTGAATCTAGGCGGGGAAAAGTGAAAAAAAATATAAGAAGGATTGAATCGTAAGGGAAAACGTTAGAGGCGGGAATATCTTCTAATTTTTATTTTTGCTTTGTGATTGTTTACCAATAATAATCAATAACGGGGATTCTCAAATAATCTCCACACATTTTAGATCAAATAGTATAGATAGGAGGAGTTTTAAGGTGAAGATATATTCTCGAATAATAATTTCATTTATTGCTTCTGAGTCTTATTTATTTCCTTTAACTCACTTAATCTATTAAGATTTTATTAGAAACTCATATTAAAATATTGATTTTCTTTAAAAATCTAGTCAACCTTTGTCATCTTTCTTCTTCTTCCGCAGGTTAACTCACTTTTATTTGTTACCTTTCTTTTGTACTGTTCCCTTTCAGTGAATCTAATCTTTTTTCTTTTTCATTTTCTTTTTCTATCACAGTAAAAATATTTGTATTTTCAAAAATAATTGATATTTCTTCAATAGTTATTGTTCCAGCCATTGTTTTCTTGCCGAAAAACTTCCATGAAAATTATGATTTTCCTCTTTTTTAGCTGCAAGAGATCATCAAACGATAGCCTCATTTATTTCAACAAAACTAACCAGATCTCTTATTATCGAATAACTATTTTCTAACTCTTTATTTGTTTTCACTCACGAAATAAAAGCACCAAAAACCCTTTACTGGAAGGAAGTTGGGAATTAAGATACTGAGAGTAAAATAAGATTAGAGAGAGAGAGATTCAATCTATTGTTACTCAACGTAATTATTGTTCTCAAATAAAATTTTGCAATTAACTTGGTTACACATTTAATTCCTATTTGGTTTCTTAATAAAAAGATTATTCAAATAAGCTGAAGAAAACCTAATGATAAATAATAACTTCGCTGAACTTAAATAAAAATGCTCAAAATTCATTTATGTTTAATCATAATTAAGAGTGCCATTTTCAGTTAGGGAAATTAAACTGTTTTTCTTATTTGTTCTTTGAGAAACTGTTCTTCTAAAAGAATAGAATCTCTATTAGTTCTAATTAACTCCAAGAACTAAAACAAAATAAGTGAAAGTTAGATTAATTTTAGCACAATAAGAACAATAAAAGAAAAAAGCAGATCACATTAATAACAAAAACTGCTATCAATAAACTTCTCTAAGCTTATGAAAGTTGTTCTTCTTACAAGAATATCTATATTCATTAATAACCCTTTGGTAATTATCATAAGAATAATTTTAACTTAAAAAAAAAGTAATTAAGGAAACTAAAATGTTCTTTTGTTTTTTTCTTCAGATAAATCTTTTTGAGCATTTGATATTTAAAATAAGAACTCGGAGATGAGGGGTGTACATTATCTTCTGCAAATTACATTATTATTAAATATTCATAAAAGGATATTTAAATTAGATTTAACTCATGATTAATTACTAAATTTTCAATTTAGGGAAACTATGAAGATTACAATTAAAAAAAGGAAATTAAATGCAAGCAAAGCAGGTCTGATAAGAGCGGATTACAAAATTAGCGGGAGATCTAAAAATTTATTAAGAAAAGTGAGAGTCGCTAGTGATTTATTCAAATTAAGAAAAAAGATAAATAGCAATAGAGGAAGAAAAAAAACACACTAAGCATATTAAATTAGCTCATATGATGGATTTCACTTAGGATGAGGCACAAATGGTTTTACAGCACAAAAAAGATTAGTTTCGTGTGGAGATTCGCAAGAAAAAGACAGATAAGTTGATTTAGTAAAAACGATTAAAGTTATTTGAGCGAAATTACGCAAAACACGATGCTGATGGAAATGACAGTGTGCCAGAATCAGAAAAACAATATCTGTAATAGCAGGAATTGCCAACTAAATTTACATCCTAACAGAATCGGAATACAACTGACGTGAAAGTATTCTAAGATCTCGAAAAGAACATCAATGAGAGTATGAAGTAAAATGACGAAAAATCTACAACATAATTGCTTTTAAAGCTTGCTAGTCTGGTAGGAGTTAATCCAAGTCCAATAGATCAAGTATTCCAAACAGGTCTACCTGGTATTGTGATTAGGATTCTTGAGGGAAGTAGTGTAGTAATGTAAAAAATCTATGCCGCAGCTGTTTTATCTAATCTCACTGTAAGCAGCAAAGAGCAAATGCAAGTGCTTTACGATCACAATTTGATTTAAGCCTTGCTAAAAGCTATTCCATAAAAAAACCCTGAACTCGCTGAGCACGCTGCTTGGGCACTTAATAATGTTCTTATCGGCAATATCACTCCAGATAATTTACAAGGCATTTTCAAAATACAGCCAACAATCATTGAAGATTTATGCTATTACTTCACAATATCCGGAGATACTTTCTAGACACTAAATTTAATAAAAACAATAATTCAGTTGATATTTATCCTCTCCAAAGTCATATTTGTCGACAAAGAGCTTTACACGTTATGCCGTATCTGCGTGCCATATTTTGTTTGGATTCTTGATCGCTATCATCCAAAAGGCTAGACATCTCCTCCATCATCTCGATTTAACCTTGCTTTTAAATAAAATATTCCACCTGTAATACCATCTGAAGAATTAATTTATTGTGCGAGAACCATCGCTTTTCTTAGCAACGGAGATGCCAGAGTTGCAAGTGACATGACTCGTTCTTAAGTCGACAGAGTTATGATTAGATATCTCGAACCAGGATTAAACATCAGTGAGGCATTTCTTTAGACTGTTGTAAGAATTCTAGGCTAGATATCAAGTGGAAACGATCATTAAACTGATTAGCTTCTCCAAAAAGACATCTACTCTTTCCTAAAGAGACTAGTTTCCCATCCTAATATTTAAATCCGCAAAGAAGTCATATGGACAATTAGCAATCTTTCAGCAGCCAATCCTAAATAAATCAATGTTTTCCTTGAAAAGAATATGCCATAGTTCCTCATTTCTCATTTAAAAACTGAAACTAACGAAGAAATCAGAAAAGAAATTCTTGTTGCGCTCATTAACCCAACTGATTAGGCTACAAAAGAATAAATTTCTGTGCTCTTAGCAGCTGGACTTCTTCCTGTGTTGTCTGAAAATTTATCAACTGATCTACAACCAGGAATGATCACCCTTATCCTTGAGGGACTTGAAAATATTCTGAATCTCAGCAACCCAAGTGACTCAGCCGATCTACTTCCTTAAGACTTCTACCGCTCAGTTGAAGAATGCGGTATCCTTCATAAAGTCCAAGACGTTTATTATTTATAAAATTCAATCCCCGAAATCGTCTGTCTAGCTCATAGAATTCTCTCGATAGCATCAAAAAAGCTGTGAACAATCATGTGCAAGACTTTAAACGTTTTCATAAATATTTCTTAAATATAAAAATGTATTTACTGTGATTGCAAATAGTCACTGAATCGTTAACTCTGCATGCTATTATTTTTGTTTAATTGTTGTTGTTTTAAAAATAAGTAATAGAGTTGTTATCACATTTTCTTATGGAATAGCTTATAAGCTCTAATCAATGTCTTGTTTTATTCCGCGGGATAAATCATTTTATGCATTTCTATTAAATCTTCGCTGAGTCCATAAATAGCACCTGCAATCATCCCACTAATGCAACCAACTGTGTCACTGTCTCCACCGAGATTTGCTGCACGAAGTACAACTTAAGAAAAGCTGCTACTTGTGTAATTTATGTGCAAACTCATTGCAAGAGCATCGTTTGAATAACCGCCAATGCCAGTTGGACATTTCGACACTCTAGTAGGGGAATATTTGAAATTATCTTTTTTCCAATTCCAGTCTCTGTCTTCAATGCATTTATTGTGAGAGTCCTCATAAAAGGAAGTCTCTGCTTTACTTTCAAAGATGCATTTCACTCCTTCAGTTTGAAAATCGCAAAAGGGTTGCATCCCTTATAAGGCTCGTTCGATCTTATCTTTGCTTGATCCATCTGTTTTACTTAACAAAAAGGTGTTTTGAAATAAATTCTTAAATCAAAATAAGAATTCTAATGAAAATACTCATTGAAGAGACCTATGAGTATGCCTGTAAGAAGTTAGCAGCATTCTGCAGCTTCACGTCCATCATTTGTTAGAAGACTCTATCTCTCAGCTATTTCAAATCCTTATTTCAGATCATCATGAAAAAGAATAGGGATGCTAGCTAAACGCATCAGAGAACCATTTGAATTCGTGTTTCCCATTTGCTCTGATAGCCGCTCTTTGCTTGGAAATCTCACGAAATCAATAAACGAATTAAACGTCGCTATCCCAATTCCAAAGGAAAATTAATCCCACAACTCATCTTTGACAATTTGTTTAACTTCTTTGAGACTGTACTCTTCTTTTCCTGCGTTTTCTGCTTTAAAGAATTCACTTTTTCCATTATTATATCCTTCAAACCACCACAAAACGAATCTATGTCTGATATCAGAAGGGTTGAATTATAATTTGTTGCATAGGAAACTATCCGCGAGGCAAAGAGCAAGACTTGTATCGTCTGTGTATAAACATCGAGGGCATCGAAGATCACTTAAGCTTTTGAAATTCTCAATGATATTTCTTGAATAATCCAATGGGAAAAGGTCTGTTTGATTACCAAGTGCATCTCCGATTGCTGAGCCTGCAAAGCAAGCAAGAGATCTTTCTTCAGAAGGTGATTCAAAGGTATGCTTTTTGTCGTTTAGAATGTTTTAGATGACTAGTCGATCAGGATCATCGATAGAGATGATGTCATAGTCAAGAAGGGTAGTAAACTATCTTTCAAAGGTATTGTCATCTTTTAGCTTCCTGATGGTTTGTTGAATTGTTGGAAATGCTATTGGATCCATGGATTTTATGTTGCTTGCGAAAAAAGCAGAAGATGATTTGATTAAGGTGAAAATAAAAGTGGAATATTTCATAATTTACAAATTAATAAAAATCAAGATATTAAATTTGCTGACTTTTCGATAACTATTATAACTCCTCATTTTATTCAAAGAGTATCAAGGAATATTTTAAAATAATCTACTTAATTGCAGATTTTTAAAGAAAAATAAAAAGAATGAATCCTAATTGTATTAAGAGTAAATATGTAAAAATGAAACAGATAAGCTGTTGAGAGAATCTAATTTGGACATAATCTAAAAATAAATTGTACTTCTTATTGAAACGGCAGAAGGAAATGATTAAAATAAATAGTGTGTTTTTGAAATGCAGTTTTTGATAGTAACTAAGTTGGGTACACAAAACAAAGAAAATAGACAGGAATAGTAAATTAAAAGAGAACTGAAGTAGACCACAATTTGATTTACCTAAAATCAAAGAGATTCAAAACAAAAAAACAATAGCTGCAAAAGTGAAACTATCAAATCTTTCCCAAGAGAATTAATATAGAATCAGTTAGAGGATGGAAGAGAAAGAAATAATAAAAAATAAGTTGCATTTTTTATTATTCTTAACTCCTTCAGATCTCCTTCCTAATCTAGCTAAGGAATAGAGTATGAATAGAATTTAATTTCTATGATTTTCAGAGAGGGGTTTCAAGTAACTTTATGCTAGTTGTTTTTAGGGAGAGTTCCTATTTACAAGAATAAAATTTTATTTACAAATTTTCAGCCAATTTAGACCTTTTGTGAGTTTAATGCGGAATATGGCCAAAATATTGTTGAAAGAAAAGGATAAAGCACAAGTTGTGTTGACATATTTTACGAACTAAGAATCATGAAAAAGATACTAACCAATTTACCCATATTCAAGCAATTTTCCAACATCTTTAATCATTAGAAGCGTTTATTTTTATATTCTTTTATTGAAAGTAACTAAACTGCTACTTCGATCGCTAGAGTTGTGGGTTAACTGACGAAAAGTCATTGATTAAAGAGAGAGAAAGAGAGGAAGAAAAAATAATCAACATTTGCTGTTAATTTAAAAAATCTATATTGATTAGACCTTAAATAAGTCGAGTTAGGGTACAGGCTGAATCTGGAGTAATAACTCCAATTAAGGAGAATCGCAACAAAACAATAATAAATTCAAAGACCAAAAGTTAACAAAAAAGTGCCCAAAACCAATTCCTTTTTTCTAACAAATAATAAACTTCCTCTTTTCGTAGTAATTTACACAATCGATACTCTTAGCTAGAATATCAATATTTCATATCTCATAGTGTGTGCTCTCTAAGATTGCCTAACTAATTAGATACTACTGTGAATATGATAAAGAGTGAACATCTAAGTTGTAGTGAGAATAATAGCTAAATGAATTCTAAAATCACTCAAAGCAAACAAAAGAAATCACCAACTTCTTAAAATAATAAATAAAGAAGAAGTCGCTGTGATAATGTCAAGCGAGAACACTTGTGTGGCTGTGGAAAGGGATATCTTAGCGCTGCTGCACTGTATACTCATGTAAAATAAAAACATGATGGAGTGACTCCCTTAGGATCAATTTTGGCATCAGCTGTCAATGAAAGAAACCTAAATAAGGTGAGAACAATAAGAAAATCAATTAGGGAAAGGATATTATTAGTCCGTTTGAGAACTAAGAATAAGGATTATTTTAGAAGAGGCAGGGTTTAAATGAATTAGAGTGAAATTAATTAATATTTATTCGTCTTAGCACTGAATTAAATTTCGAAAATTGTTAAGAATTATTTCCTTTATTTTGAAGGAGTGTTTAATCTGTTTTTTCTATGAATAGAAAGAAGCATCTGAATTTGGTGAAGATAGATCTTTAGCAGTAGATAAACAATTGTAATTTGAAAAGAATTGTCCAGACTTTATCTATGAAGAAATATGTGCATTCTTTATGAGATTTTACCCATCTTCAATATCATAATCTTCATCTTAGTAGGTAAGTTAAAGACTTTTTGATAAAACACAAGGATTGGGAAACAATTTGCTTTGGAATAAAATTTATTTAGAGCAATAATAACTATCCCGCCAGTGAATGAATAATCGTGGCCAGTTTAAAAAAATCTCTCAAATTAATTTCTTTTTTAATCTTTTAGCTAAAAAAACACTTGTTTAATTTACTTCTCCTTAGAGGTCGCACAATAACTTGACTTTTCTAATTAATTGCTTAAAAACAAGGAGAAGATTTATTTTTATATATTTTTTTATCTTAAGAATTAGGAGTTTAAAAGACACTTTTAGTTTTTTATTTTAATTTATACAATTAATAGAAATTATTTTTGTTTATCTCTAACATATGTTTACATTTTTTATATTTATTTTAATCTTTTCAAGGGCCTCGATTGGATCTCTGTTGAATTTCCTAGACAAATATTTCTGAGAACTCAAGATTTTGAGGGAGTTCTTAGCAGTTTAGAGGATTTATAAAAGCTTATAACATTTTAGCAGTTTACTTATTTACCTCATTAAGTACCTTCTACTTCGACTGGTAAATCTGAAACACACGTCACTGGAAAATAGCCCTTTGAAGAAGATGCTTGTTTTTCAGACAGCGGGGTTTCAGCAAATCACTCAACTAAACTAGCTTCTAATTTAGATAAAAAATCTTGCCTTAAGAAAGTTGCCTCCGAAGATTAAAATGATATCGACAACAATAACCACAGTGACCTAAATAAAAATATCAATTAGTTCGAGGATGCATAGGAATAACCTTGCTTTATGCATGATAGTTAGCTGCCTAATTCTGAATGGAATTTAGATTTCTATGACTTCCAAAGAGAGTTAAGAATTACGAGTATTGATAATATTTTTGCAATATTTATTGCAAATTTAAATTCCAAGATATGCAAGGAGGCTGTATTAGAAGTAGTTACGTTCTTGATACTTTTGCGTAAGATTCTGAATGACTGTGGGGAGAAAATATGCTCAAGTTAGCTTCCACTTTGCACTTCTTAAAATGAACAAAATGTGTTTTAATGCAATATTAAGATTGAGGATAACGATAAAGATGATACTAGTTAACCAAAAGGTGAATTTTGTGCTACTAATTGTGGCTAAAACCTCGCTGAGATTGCTAATGTGTTTATTTCTAAATGCTAAGATAAACTATTCAAGGAAACATTTACGGAAGAGTGGTCAAAGGATTTTAAATTTCTTGGAGAAAACGACGAAGGACTTAAGAACATGTGCCTATTACTTCGTCTGTTGATATTATGGATGAATATCTATAAATTTGCAGATTCTACTTTGGAATTCAACTAAGAAGAAGAAGAGAAAGATGATCATATTAGTGAATAATCGAAGAAATAACTAAAAGGAAATTACGATTGCTCTTAGACAAAGCAGTAAGAAAAGAAAACAGATGGAGAAACATGTGAAACAGGGATAAAAGGAGGGGAAGATGTATCCCTCTAATAAGAGAATTCTAGAAAGTTAGATTTCGATGAAGATCCTATGCTCCGTGATGAATAAGAAGGACAACTTGAAGAGTAAGCTATGCTGGCAAATTTAAGCTCTGGTTTTTCCCTCACTAAGCCTTCTGATTCGTCTCAGTATTCATACCAATCTAGTTATGGCAATATTCTCTCGAATTCAAATAAATTAGCTTATTCAACATACGACTAGAATGGTAATTACTCTCTGAACACTAATTTGTAGCTGTATGCTAATAATCCCAAATCTAATTCTTTTTATAACTAAAATAGTATAAACCCTTTTGCTTTCAACAACTACTTTAAATCGAACAGAAACAGTAACACCTTTGCTATGTAAGAATAGTTTGGAAAAATAAATGCATTTGGAAACTCAGAAACACCTCGATCTTTATCGTCTGCTCCGTTTTTCAAGCCATCTTAATTTGCATTCTACAATTCTATCACTCCAACAGCTGCAGGATCGACAATCTATCCATCTGGATATGCACTTTGCTCTCCTTATGCAGCTATTCCGATGAATTCTAACACCACATTTGAATTTAATCTTATGTAACAGCAGTAACTTCAATAATTGCAAATCCTTAATTAGCAGTATTTACAATAGTACTCTAAACAATAAAGGAATCTAGAAATGCATGAATCTTCTTTTGCGTGAACAAAGTCATTTAAATTCAATGAATCGATTGAATATCTTGTTCACAAAAGGAAATCAAATTCTTAGAAATATCTCCTGGATCTTTCTTTTACGAAATTAAGGCTGTGTTCGATTGGCCTTTTATCCAAACTCAAAAACCTGATTCAATTTTAGATTGGTTTTAATTTATTTATCTTTTTCACTTTTGAGTGATATAATTCTTACTTTTTTTTATTATTCATCTTTTAGCATGTGTTAATCTTTGTTATTGCATATTTAATCTTACTTGTACCTTCACAAGATACTCTCAGTTTATTTAGGATAGCATTAAATGCAGGTAATCTTTAAAGGATAATAGATAAAATTATAAATATCCAGTTTTAAAATTGAGTTATAAATGACGAATTCAACCTAATAAAGATCAAGTTACTTTAAAGATATCTTGGAAGAGAAGTAAAAAGGACAGAGAGAGAGACAAACATCTGGAATTAAAAATATCTAGAAATGTAAATTCCATTGTTGGACGAATTAATTATTAACAAAGGGAGAAAAATAAATTCTTGGAGATAATTTTATTAATTCTCCATGGAAGACTGAAAGAAAGAAAAGTTTAAATAAAACAATATTGATTCTCAATGTGTAAAAAGCACGGTTTTTTGTGTGTTTGTCTTTTTTGTTCGGTACTTTCGGCTGGAAATGGTAGTATGAATGCAAAATAAGCGGGGGACTACTAAAAAATTAACAAAGCAATTGAATAATATTATGGCAAATCTCTATGGCTCAATTTTATACATACATGCATGCTGTTAATTTTAAATCGTTGTGAAAACCTTGTATAGATGCCTTGGGTAGTTTAATAACCTTTATGGCTTTTTTTACAAATTAAATTAAAAACTGCAAAAAAAAGAAACAAAAAGTATCTGTTATCATCATCGTCAATGGAATTTGGAATTATCTTCCTGATTGTACTCATCTTGATCCTACTCTATCTCATAGGTGGTGGAATCCTTGAGCATCATCGTGTAATCAATTATGAGTTGTCCTCTGTGTGTGTTTTTTTCTAATCTGTTTTTGGTGTTAGATTCATGTTATTCACGAAACAGGCTTAGGTATTATTATGGGTATGGTGGTAGGATTTATTATCTATGAGATTGATGAGACGTTTTACCTCGATCATGTAAGCGCTCCTTTTAGCATAAAACAATACAATTTGAACTTGTTTTTGTTTAATATTTTTGCCATGAAGATGATATTTGAAGGTGATCTGTTCTTCTACTTTATCCTTCCTCCTATTATCTTCGCAGGAGGATACAATCTGAAAAAGCGGAGATTCTTCTCAAATTTCTTCTACATTTGTCTGTATGGTCTTCTTGGAACTATTGTTAATTTTATCGTAGTATGGCTTATCACTACAGGAGTTAACAATGCAGGTATGATAAGAGAATTAGCATTAATTATTTGATTAAATGAATTGTAATATAAAAGGTTGGATAAGAAGGTATAGTGATTTCGATACAGCTGTGACACTGGAGACTCGTGATATCTTGCTATTTTCAGCAACAATCTGCGCAACTGATAGCGTTGCAGCATTAGCAATGATAAAATCAGATTAATATCCAAAACTGTTTAGTGTGATATTCGGAGAAGGCATGGTTAATGATTCAGTGGCGATTATTTTATATAATTCTGTCTTAGATTTGGTCGGATCTTCAGATATTCCTCAGGATATTTCTTTCACATTTAGCTCTTTTATGCTTATGATTGCTGAATTCTTGAAGAATGCTTCGGCAAGTCTTGCAATCGGAATAGCTTGGGGTAATTAAAAATTCTTTGTTTTTATTTTTCAAGTGCTTTAATTTGCTATTTTGTTTAGGATTATTTGCAACGCTCATCACAAAGCATTTCCGGTTCCTTTCTCATAATCCTGTAGTTGAAACAGTTGTAGTTCTACTATTTGGTTTTTGTTCTTTCGGTACTTCTGAAATTCTAGAATTATCTGGAGTTATTTCCATTCTTGTTTGTGGTATTGTTATGTCTCATTATCTCTTCTACAATATTTCTTCCACTGGGAAAGTTACAACAGGGTAAAATATTCTCCTTTCTAAATTTTAATTTCATTCGTTATTGTGTTTTTTAGAGTGACATTTTCAAGTATTTCAACGATTGCTGAAGCATCACTGTATGTTTACTTGGGCATCATCTGTTGGTAAATGAAAGGAGGACCTAATTATAAAACTGGTTATGCATGGTCATGGACATTTTTACTGATCGAACTTGGTGTGGCATTTTTAGCTAGATTTATTAGTATCTTCTGCCTTTCTTGGATATTTATGATGTAAAATAATTATTCAACAATTTTTGTAATAGTTCTTATTCTGATTTCTAATAAGAATAAAGGGTAAACACGCCTGGAGATTAAATAGATATGAATTATCTGTTGTTTGGTTTGCGGGTATTATCAGAGGTGCAATTGCGTTTGCTTTGATTCAAAATGTACCTGGAAATTAAGAAACTAGCCACAGTATTTAAATCATTTAGAGCACGACTCTTTTCATTGTCATCCTCACAACGGTTGTTTTAGGCGGTTTAATGCCAAATTACATTACGACAATGCTTGGTTAGATCAAAAAGACTCCTCGCTATACAAAAGATCATCCATCGATTAGAGACAGTGTTTCAGCTGCACCGAAACCAGAAAAAGCACCAGGTACTTAGCAGAAGTTTTTCAAACGATTCGATGAGCTAGTTATTAAGAAATTCTTCATTTATGACTATGAGAATCGTTAGGAAGAAATCAGAATCGAAAAGACAAAACTTAAAATGAACTCAGTAGGGTTTGATGCTGCTGTGTTCTTAGGACAAAAGAAATTGGAAGAAGAGAAACACCAAGAAGAACTCAGACATAGTAATACTTCGAATACAAGCAGCGATGTGTCTGTAGTAGTAGTAGATTAAGAGTCAGGACCTTAAAAGCTACAAGATTCTATTGAGCTGACTGATGAAAATAATTTGAAGAAAGCTCTCAATACTAATTTAATTGTTGAGAAGTCCATCAATGATGATCCTGAAGCATTATGAGTTAAAGATATATTTCTCCTAAAAATTGAAAGATAAAAGATAATAATAATAAAAATGAGATTTTTAGTGAAATGGATTATTCAATTCGGTAATTATTTGCCTTTTTTTTGTAAATGGCTAGCTGTCAATTTGTATGTATGATGTATGTTTCATGAAGGTTTATTATTCAAAAGCTAAGTCTATGCGGCTTTTCGTTTATTGAGAAATATCCTTATTATTTAATTAGATCTTTTTAATCGATATATTTTAATTTCACCCACCAATAACTGAATTATCTAATCGGTTATTTAATTTCAAAATGTCAATTAATAAAAATATGCTTTTTTATTTGAAAATCGCGTTTGATTATCCTAAATAAAAATAGATAGTTTCACATTATCCATAAAGTTCAGGTAATTAATATCTTCAGAATTTTTAATATTTTTGTTTAAAACTGCTTCATACTTCGCTATGCGTGCTAAAGCAAACCAAAATGTAAATATAGCATTTAACTTATGCATTATGGATCCTCTTAGATTTGTGACTTTGAACGTTCTAATGGTCTTTTGAGCTTTTTCTACAAATTTAAGTTGCACTTTTTCTTTGTTTTCATTTTCTACTATTTTAAATCTTGCATTATCCAATCAAAATCATTCTTTTGTAGCCTATTCTTCTATGTCGAGACTATAAATAGACTAATTCATTTAAGTTTCTCAAAAATTAATGTAATCACAACTTTCTTTAATTGCGCGAATTCAAAATAACTTCCAGGTAAACAATGAGCGAACACATAAGAGAAATAGAACTACTTTGCAATAAGGAAGATCATCTGCATTAAGAAAACTAATCTATGCTGCAAGAGAATGTTCATGGATAGTAGGAAAAGTATCAAACGAAAGAAGACGGTGATGATGAATACATAAACATGAGAGGAACGATCAAAATAAGAAAAGAAGGATATGTTTAAAAACAAAACAGCACTATGTAGCTAATTAAGAAGTTTATTTAAAGAATCAAGATATACAGCTCAGGCTATCGCTTTCAACGTGCCAGGAAGACTCAGCTTGAAATCATCAATGATAGATCATTCGATTTCAACTATTTCTTCACTAAGGGTATCTTTCTACATGAAGTAATCAGTTAAATTGTGTAATTTTTGGCATGCTTCATAACTATCTTTTTCTGCTGTTTCTTAGCGCATGACTATCATGGCTCATCTGAATTCAGTCATCTCAAGTAAATGAAAGATATTATTGATATTAAAATGTCTAATGTAGTTTTATTTAGGAGCTGGATTCTTCAAATTCTTGGATATCAACGAAATCGACGATCTCACAATCGAACCTGTAAGTTTGTGTTTTGTTTGGTTTCTTTAATTAAAAGTTCTTACTCTTTTTTTGATGTGTTTTTGATTTACAAATTAAAGGATTCAATATTCAGCAGAGGATGGATATTCATAAAGTTTCTGTTTCTTATAATGTACACTATTTATCTTCCTATTCGACTTGGATTCGATGCATTACACTCAAACGAGAATATTTTCATTTGGATGGAAGTTATCCCAAATGCTATCTTGATAGCAAATATGTTCTTCATTTTCAATACAGGTATGCTAATACAACAGTTCTTGATAACTTGAATAAAAACAAATTGTCTTAGGTTTTTACAGTAAAGGCTCTATTATTAGAAACCACAGATAGATTATGATTCGCTATCTTTCATCCAAGTTTATGTAAAATATCTAAAGCAAATCTTGTAACTGAAAATTACTTGGTTTTTATCCTTTTTTTATTTATCAGAACTGATCTTCTCATAAACATTGCTTGGATAATCTCTCTCTATCCTGACTCATCTCTATGGTTTAAGACGATTGGACTGCTTAGAATTGTTACCTTAATCAGATTACTTTCTGAAGTCGAAGAAACCACTGAAATACGAGAAATCATGGGAAATTATTTCGAGCTGCTAAAGCTAGGAGGAATTATCTTTTTGTGTGCTCATCTTTCTGGCTGTGGTTGGTATGCGATAGCAAAGTATCAGCAGGATATGGGAATATCGAGTACATGGTTTGACAAAGATACTTCAAGTTATGATACAACTACAAATTTAAATCCTGTTTTCAGAGGATACGTAGCAGCGTTTTATTGGGCGATCATTACTATGTGCACAGTAGGGTATGGAGATATTAGTCCAACTACGTACAGAGAGCGCATATTTGTGATTTTCATGTGCTTATTAGCAAGTTTTCTCTTTGCATTCTCAATGAATTCGATCGGTATGAATAAATAAGTTATTTTTTGATATGAATGGAGGTAATATTTTTATTTTTAAATCTATAAAAATAGGTGATATTATCAAAAACATCCGTGCAAGCAGCTAGGAAATTAAAGGACAGATGACTGTGCTGAAAATCTACATGAAAAAGAGGAAACTTAACAAAGCAATGCAGATGCGAGTTATAAGATACTTTGAGTATTTATATGGTGAAAAAAAATTATATTCTGAAGAAGGAGCATAACTCATTGATAAAATCGCACCCGCTTTGCGAGACGACGTGATGAGAGAAATCTACACTGGGATATTTAAGAAACAAAAGTTGTTTTATTTGAATTTCTCAGAGGCTTTTATCTCATAACTGTTTAGCATCGTGCAAGAATAAAAATATGCTGTGGAGGAGTTTGTTTTTAAAAAAGGAGATGTACCTGATAAACTCTTTTTGATTCTTTAAGGAGAAGGTAATTAAGGAAAAACAAATAGGCGATTTTATAGTTAATTTATTGCTATTTGACTAGTTGAGATTATTACAAAGAATCAAGTCATTGTACAAAAGCTCTCAGTTGGTGATTTCGTTGGGTTGACAGAGTTTTTCGGTGATTTTCCATACACCTTCTCAGCGCAAGCTACATCTTTCACTTAGTTTGTGGTTATTGAAAAAAGCAAGTTCATTGAGCTACTCAAGAACTCCAGTGATTCATATGTAATTGTGATTTTTACAATTTAACTTTATTTCTCATTTTTTATGGTTTTCTCCTTTACTTTAAGGAATCTTTCTGTCAAATTAAAGATAAAGTGAATCTGAATAGAAACACTTAATCACTTTACACACATTGCGAGAGTTGTGGGAAAGCAGGTCATCGATTTGAATCATGTAAAATGATCAACTTTTACTCAAATAAATATCGTTAGATTTACCATTACAACTAAGCTAAATAACTCACTCGTTAGCCTTGGATTCGAAGGGATTTAACTTGCCCAGCACTTTTGCAATTAGCTTAAGTCCATGATAGTGTTTACAATTTTGTAGAGTATCTCGTTTATTAGCAAAAATTTCCAGATTATCTTTTAAGCAAAAATGATATTGAGAGCCTAGAAAGTGAAGAGGATTCTTAAAATTATGAATATAATTACGAATAAGAAGAAAATGATAATTAGTAAGAATCAAAGAACTTTTAAATGGCTGCAGATTATATTAAAGAAGGTAATTGGAATCAGCAATAAGAATAAGAATATAATATTTCTAAAGAACAGGAAAATGAAATGGCTAAAATGCTTGTTTCTTCATTAGATAATTAAGAAACAGATGTAGCCGAACCAAAGACTTTGATGCATTCATTTGAAGATCAAAGTATTTTAGAATTTTCTAATACCCATCTGAGGTAATCATCCACAGGAACAAATCCAATTAGAGTCTTTGAGTGTAAAGGTAGACATAATGAAGATATCTAATAATAAGATCGAATTGAGTTAAAATAAGCAAAATAAAAGAATATTTTCAACAAATTGTAAGGCGAAAATATAAGAGCAAAACAAAAGATTCTACATAAATTAAAGAAAGTTACAGTAAAATAATAAGAATAACCTGAATAAATGGAATTTGTCAATAGACATATTCAATTCTAAAAGGATCTTGAGGAAGATTCAAGTAGTCCTTTAAATAATGAGGATGACAGTATCAAGAAGAAAGAAAATTAGAATTTAAATAGACGGAAAGGATTGATTTTGTTGAAAAATGCATTTCCATAGATAAATATGTTCTTGAAAAAATCAGAAATGCAACGGAGAAATCAAACAAATGCTGTTATTGAATAGATAGTTAAAAAAGCTATGAGTTATAGCATCAATAAGTCTATCTTGAATACAATTATGAACTCGTGTAAGGCATCAGGGAAATTAGTTAGTGGTTCAATTGTTCAAAAGATATGTGATTCTGCTGCGAGAAAGGAGTAAGTATTGCTTCCTTCTGAAGGGTTTTTTGTGCCTGAAGTTGATTTTGATGTGCTTTAGAACTTTACGATATACTTTGTTCATAATAACTACAGTAATGTACTCAAAAAAGCAAATGCTGAGAATTACAAGAGAGCTCGTTATTATCTTCTTCTGGAAAAAGGAAAGCGCTAAAAGAAAGCAATTCAAGTTCCGAGTTATGAAAAAAAGAATTATAAACTACTTCACAAGAAACTTCCTTCGCCTCAGCAGTACTACAAGCAATTAACGTAGAGTAAAAAAGAATTGGAGTAATAGCAGTTGTGAGTTACGAATTCAGGATAGGCAGGATTGTGTATTTCAGCAAATTGACTATCTTTTTACAAAAATATTGTTGGAAGATCATAAGAAAGCAGAAAGGATCGAGATATTAGCATTAATTAAAAAAAGATTCCTCTTTATTTTTCTTGTTAACATACACAAATATATTTCGTAACAATATGCCAAATTTATTCTTTCAAAAATCACAATCATAATCTTCCATGTCAAGAAAATTACCACTTTCACGCTGATCATAATCATAAAATGCTTTGGCATCGATTAGCATTGATACTATTATGTCGCCTTATCCGCAATTAATTAGATCTTAGAGTGTGATTGCTTAAGACACAGCAGGTTTAGCCATGTCAAATATTTCATCTTTTACATCTTCGACGTTGAATCCATATTTCTCTTTTTGTTCTAGTTTTTACACGATTGGACGGAAAAACATATTGATGACAAATGTATCAATTGCTCCTTTATGGTAGACATCTAAGACTCTGAAAAAGTATTGCAGCGATTAAGGAGTCTTCTTGTTTTCCATGGCTAATACGAAATCTAAGAATGTTTTGTAATCAAGTTCGCCTTCGAAAGTCTAGCATTCTTCGAAGACTCTGTCAATAAAGATGTTTGTTAATCCCCAGTTATATTTTAATAGTTCAGTTTTCTTGAGCAGACCATTGTGATCTGTATCCAGTTTTAAGTATCGCTAGTACACTTTCTGGGCTGATTAGACTGAGAACCTACGATTAAATAAAATCAAAGTCATAATCAAACATGTGATAAATTCCACAAAGTATTAGGCAAAGTTTACCAATTCTACGAAAGTTCCTCTGCTGTGAAGCGATCCTATCGAAGCTCATAAAGCTCAGCAAGGATGGGTGAAGTCAACATGTCTTTGATGTAAATACGTCCTGTGTGTTTGGGATCAAGAAAGAAAAAGAATTTTCTGACAGCTGTGATGACATAGAAAGGATAGAAATTTTCTTGCTGATTTTGAAGTTATGCAAACACTGGAATCAGCTCAAAAATGTAGTTCTCTAGATCCTTCTCTCGGAGATAGCCATTTCTGAATAATATAAAAAAGATAAATGAGAGGGAGTTTGTCATTTATAAACGGTTTATGTTGTTTACCCAATGGTGTCATAAAGAGATATCTAGATTCTCGTCTGGAAAAGATTAACCTTTCTCACAATTGAATGAAAGAAAGCAACAATGTCGATGCGGCCATATTCGTCTCTGTCAAATTTGAGAAATGTGCTCGCAGAGAAGAAGTGTCTACATTTTATAGGCAACATGCTCGCGATTGTTAAGAAACTATTGTAGTTAATGCGCTCCTTGCCGTCAATTGGTGGAGATACATTTTCCTTTAATAGCAACCATAGTTTCTCTAAGTCTAAAGAACATTTGAAATGTTAGTGCTGCGTATTAGATAAACAAACATACCTTCTTTATCAAGAATCTCGCTTGTTTTGTGATGGAGAAATCTAGTCCTAGCTTCTTGTCTGACACGGAAGTTTAGTTAGTGCTCATTGAGCAGTGCTTTCTAAAAGAATTTGGGTATTTTTTTATATGAAGTATCATCCTTCTCCTCTTTTTATTTGGCATCATCAATGAATTTAAGAAACAGTTGATCTGTTTCATCATCGATTTCTTGTGCTGTTCTTTATGGTTTATTCTGCACAAAGTTACGCAGGACTTCAATCCAATTTATTGGCTTCTTTTCTGCCATGTCTATAAACCTTTCGGACTAAATTTTGAATTGTTAATTAGCTTTCGAAGTTCAAGATTAATTTTCAAATGATCACATAGTCTTAAAGCACACAAAAAACAGAAGAACAAAAGATCCAAACAAATTATTATACCAAGGAGTTATCCTTTGTAACTTAAAATGGCTAAATAATTATTCATTAATTACAATAAATATGAACATTTGCCCAATGTAACACTATAAATTTCCGAAGGAAATATGAGTTGACTCTGGGAAGTATTTCTTTAGCATTACACCCATAATGAAGGAGCTGAAATATCTTTCATTAACCATGTGCTATTAGTCATAGCGAATTGCCATGAAACGATCTTTCGGTGCATATTATTTTGATTTTAAGTAATACAAATACAATTGAAAGATGAAGATGTTTATATGTCTCTGTATTGTTATCAAGAAGGATCGTTTAAAGCGACCTTCATATCATATCATATTTTGATTTTAAATATTTAATTCAGAGGATTATTAAGAAAAAGAGGAGAAGTTAAATGGATTGATGATGTAAATATTTTGTTATGTGTTTTTAACTTTTACCAAATCTGTATTTTACATATTTAATTATGTTCAAATTAGATTAACTGAATTAACAGTAAAATTGAAGAGTTTATGATGTTTCATTATTATTCTTAAACATTTTTGCTAGCATCAATCTCCTGTTTGTGAATAGGCGATTTGAATGTGCTAGATTTGGACATGCTAGACTGCTTCTTTGAATGAGACTCTTTCTTGGAAAGTTTGATTCTATGAAAAAGAGTCAAAACAAAAATATTAATTAAACTTTTATCATAAATATGTCCATATTTTTACTGCTCTGATTTTTTGAAAATAGCTTGCAGTTCTTCTCCAATAAAGTCTATCAGTATGTTATCAATCCTGTTTACCAGAATTACAAAAAGGTTACAAATCAATCTTCAGCAAAGAAAAAGTTCTTACTTTGATTTATCTTCTTTCTTGGATATTTTCTTATAGTTGGTGTAAAGTTTCTCATAATCAACTTCACTCGTGTGTTCTGTCCCTCTTGTTTGCTTATTGTGATAAGATGAGTAGTTGATTAGATTATGGATGTTAGACTCATTCTTCTTAGTAATGGACATTTTAAACTTTTACTTTGCTCTGAATAGCGTTCGTAACAGATTATTGTCGTTTGACAGTAAATTCACTGATTAATTCTTCTAAAGTGAAATAACTTTCTTTTAAAGCTTTGATTTCTCTAATTCACTGAGTTACACCAGTGGACGAGGGAAATAATTGAATAGTACAACTTATTAGTAGTCTAGAATCAGACATTTCATTCGATCTATTTCTTGTATTTTATCAAGTATTTTGATGACATCAAGGTCTTTAACCACTAGAGATTACGCTTTATCGATCATTTAGTTCTACTTGTTGCAATAGAACTTTCCGAAGGAGATTTTATACAAGAAATACTAAAAAGTGTAGAATATTTTCTTTCTTTTTTTGTTCATCATTTCGAGCTCGTGTTGTATGAAAGACTTCCTTTGTCGCACCTCTGCAACTTATTGATTGAGATAGTTTTCTCTATTAAATGAGTATTATTAAGGGAATTGAGAGCTGTTTAGATGCCTTTCAGCTGAGTTGTCTTCACCCGAGAACATTTCATTTGTGCTCCTAAAACCTAATTACTGAGATTGAGATTTTATTATTCCAATTTATCCAAATTCAGTGCTCTTGATTGCTCCAAGGTATGGCTAATTCTTGAATAGAGAAGGTTTTTTCTAAATGGTTCTATTAAATTAGCTATTTTGTACTCCCAATGATGAGGAGCTATCTCCAACTACAGTATGAGAATTTTAGCTTTCATTTTTCTCTAAAATCAATTGTTATTTTTAGATGGACCCTTATTTTGAGAACTAAACAGAACCACCTCGAGATTATCTTAACGTTTTAGCAGGCAGTTTTACCTTTTCATCAGAAACTTTGACTATCTTTGAACTTTGTGAATATTTTCCTGAAACTTATGGGATAATTGTTTCTTGCTCTGTGTCTTCATTTCCAGTAAAAAGGAAACTTCTACCTGTATATTCCGGTGAAATAGCTGCTACTGCTGGTACTACTCTTGAAGATAAAGTCTGTTAAAATTGTAGATCATTCTCAATTTGTTGATTTTCTTATTTATTTTTTGACAAGTCAAACTAAAAGAGTTGATTGCTTTCAACTTAGGACTTCGAGTTGAGGTTATCAATAATAGTTCCCGCTGAGATTGGCTATTAAGCCTAATTCTTTTCAGATTCCTCTTCTTCTTCTTCAACTTGAATCGTTTCATCTCCATAACTCTTTATAATTTAAAACTTAGCTAGAATATCATTATCTTACTTCTTAATTGGCGAAAGTTTCTGCGTAAAGATAATCTATTCCTTTTTTCTTGATTACCCTTAAGCATCTTAGACGCCTGTAGCATTGTGTAATGATTGGACAGTATTTTCTTCACCTTGAAGAGAATCGACTTAATCTTTTGTAATTAAATGTCTGTCCGTTTCAAAATTGGGTTCAGAATTATTTGTTCCTTCGATTATCTTATCTGTATTTCTATGTTCTTTTGTATTTGGAAGTTAATTTACCTATTGATAGATTTCAACATTTACATTTTCTATTTTTGCTTCTGCTTATTTCGAATCAGTCAAAATGCTCGACTCATTAACTTTGTTGTTTTCTAATTTCTTTGAAAATTCTGCGAATATTTTAGGTTCTCCTTATTATTAAACTGTGCCCTTGAGACTTGTATCTGGATCATTAGCTAGTGGCATCTTGAATTAAAGTCTCCTACCATCGGTTAAATCAGCTTAGTAAGCTGAAGGAGTAACTTCTCCATTCATAAAAGAATCTACATTTGGATTATTCTTAGAATTATGACCTTCTTCCTATTATTTGGAGGATTTATTGTTCTCTTCTTCGAAGTCAAAATCATAAAAGGTATTCGCCAATTCAAGGATATAGCTCTAGCTATTATAAAATCCAACTAAATACATCAGATTAATGTTCATTTTTGGGAAAAGTTAAAAACAAACTTACCAATAATAGCAGCTATTGTGAGCACAACCTGAGCAAATCCACCTAAAGATGAGATTAAATCTTGAAATTTCATGTATTGGCGTGTGTAATTCTACGAATATCTTCCTCTATTAAAGAAGAAAGTAGCATATGGGTTAGTTGATCCAGACGTATAAAGCGAATATTAAGGCCGGAAGTTTCCATATTCTTGCACATTGATGGTCTCATTCACATAGTTGCTTGTAAAGAACAGGGAATTATCAGTCTAGATGTTATAATCAGTGAAGAATATGTCTGTTGTGAACGCAATCTATGAAACAAAATTGCTTTAATACAAAAGAATCAATATCCCAAAACACATATTTTACGAAATATCTTGCAAGCCAAGTTAAACACAGAGCGTTTTATTAAATTCTTAAATTGTTTAGATATTTTTCTTAACAATCTTAAGAAAAGTCTCTAATAGCTTATGAATTGTTCTTAAAATTTATGCAAAGTAAACTGAATTATTTATTGTCCTAAACTAAGTATCTCTCTCTATTTTAATCCCCGCTAATAATTCATAAAATTAATTTATTTGTGTAATCAATTGATGATTAAAAACATATTTACCTTTTTTGGTTATATTTGGAAGAATAAATCACTCGAAATAATCTAATTGAGTAAATTTTCAGGATCTGAAGGATTAAGGACATAGTTACTGAGGAGAAATTATGTGCGCACTGCGTTATTCGCTGCAAAGGTATCAGTGTTAGTATCTGATTAGCAAGTTGGTTTCCAGGAATCTCCAGCCGCACTCGTCAGATTTACACAAGCAGACACTTGAAATTTTAAGAAATAGTACTCTGGATTTTCATACTGTCCACCAATCAATAGCGTTAGATTCTTTCGTCTAATTTGAAGGGGTTTGTTAGTAATCAACTTAAGGCATGAAAAGGAAATATTACGGAAAACATAGATAGTCGCTGATACCCATCGATGAATATACGGCTGTTAAGTTGCTCATGTTATCCATAAAGCTCCAATGATCTAAAGTGCAGGGCTCTAGCTTAATAGGGGTCTGGAAATTAAACAAAAAGAGTCATTCTTCAATCGTTAATAAGAAAATTCTCACAATGGTGGTAACTCTTGTTCCATTGGAATAGAGAAGGTACTTTCTTTGCGAGACCGAGATGTTATAATAAGGTGTTTTTAGGAAATCTGTTTGTTGTATTTTGACGGCTACCATGAAGTTATCAGTAGGGAAAGATAGAAGAGAAGGGATGTTACTAAACTATCTTATAGAGTTTACTGTGATTTCATCTTTTGTTTGAAGATAAAATAAATTGTAAAATCAAGGAGGAGTATCGTTTTGTTGTAAGTTATGAATAAATAACAGCTGCGTACCTTTATTTACGAAGCTGAAAGCCTATGCAAACAAATAAATGTCCAAATAAATCTGAGAACAAAACTAAATAAGAACATATCTTTCATACTTTATCTCTGAAAAACAAGACGATAGCTACAATACAAGCAAGGGAAAATATGCCTCCAAAGGAAGTCCGAATAGCAGTATTTTCTTTATAATTAAGGGCAACTTCTTTCCCGAACATATCCAAACCTGACAGGTTGATTCTCATCTTCATTTTTCAGCCAATTGCTTTTTTCTTAATTTTTCTTTTAACAACACTCAATTATCAAATTAAAGTACCTCAAGCGTTAAAAGATACACAATTAAAGATTCTTTTGAAAGTATTTTTTTCCTTAAAATATTAATATCTAGTAACTTATTTAGTATATTAGAATTGATTTGTAAAGTTGAATATATTCTTCTTGGCTTACTTTTTTAGAAAAATAAAAGGTACTTAAAATCACTGGGTTGATTTTCAGAAAAATATCATCGAAAACTAACACACCGCTGATCAATTAACAGCTTTGCATTGTCTCTCAAAGAGTTCAAGCATCTATTTGGGTAAATTTGTTTCGTTTTTTTTGTTGTTGTAAATTTGGATAATTAACTCCTTTTAACAAATTAGTTTTCTCCCTCTCTCTCACTTTCGGTTACTTCCTTAGAAACCAAAAGGAATAGATATTAACAAGAAATTTTGGTGATTATTATATTGGCGAATATTTTAATTTCTTTTTACTTGCCATTCACCTTGCGGTAAAAATGTAGTATGTTCTATTTTATAATTTGTATTTTATTTTTGGCCTAAATTTACAAAGATAAGAACATATTTTATTGAAGAACCCTTGAAAATCTGAAAATCAATCACCTTTCTTGAGTACTGAGATTTCTTCAGTCTAGCTACTTGATTTACATTTAGAAAGTAATTTATTGAGAACTGACTCCCAGATTATTGCAGCATTTCTCAGGAGCATATTTTAAGAGAAACTCTGATTATCCCGTTTCTTCGCCCCCAGCAGAAACAGAGGCAGCAGCAGGGTTATTCTTAATATTTGAATTTCAAGAATTGTTAACATTGTCACTGTTGAAATTCTGTTTGATTGAGTTTTATTGGTCATTGTTGTGATTTTGGTTAGAAATTTACTGATTTTATTTGTTCCCTTCTTGATGAGAGACTGAACAAATAATCTCACTCTATGGATCTATATCTTTATTTTTTGAATGTCAGGTCTTAAATTCATATTAATCACCTTAATAGCCAAAAAATTGAAAATACCAAAGATATTTGGAAATAAATTTCATTAGTAGTAAGCTTGTTTTTGATTTTATCTGCTTACAAAATGTCCAAATCTCAAAATGCATGAAGCAGAGAATAAGAGCAAGTTAGCATGTTATTATTGATTTTTAGGCCAAAATGATATTTTTGCAGGAGAAAATTGGCATCTTTTAAATTGTTCTAACATGGTATTTTGAGCAAAAAAAAAAGGAAAAAAAAGATTTATTATTAATAATACAAATAAATAATTGAGAATATTTTAAAAGAAAGGATCAATCTCTTTTGCATTGTTATTGATTAGTGGAAAGTTGAATGTTTAACATGTAGTGTGAATGATAAAGCTGAGTTGATTAGCTTTTCAAGATACAGGATTTTAGAATATTATGGAATCAGTTCTTTAAGTTTAGGAGAAATCTCTGGAGTGTTGAATATTTAGCAACTAGACTGAATTGTTTTTTTAATTTAGAATGGTCTCTATTGATTAAAGGATAGCAAAATTTTCACACTATTTCTTTCAGAAATAAAGATCAAGGAAGAGTTTTGTTTTGTTAAATTCATAAAATAATATTAATTGATACTTGATTTAGTTGAGGGAAGACGGATAGAGAGGATTATGAAGCAAAAAATAATTCTGATTCTATTAATTTCTGAACACATTCTTTGGTTTATATTTTAGAAATTTGAATACAGTTAAAATCGTTCCCAACATTATTTAATTTTCCTTCAAACAAAAAACAAATCATAGATTCGAATCATCAAATAAGCCAACAAATATTCCTGAAAATGAGTGCACACTCTGATAAAATTGCAAGCCAAACCAAAAACTGCAGCTTTAGCCTTCAGTCCATAGAGAAGTTTCTAGCCTTGATGGCAACCTAACAAACAGAATATTCTGACTTCAGCTACAAAGCAAATGGGCCTTTCGCGCTAGTGCTCAGAACTAAAAAGAATAGGATTGCAGAGGTAGCTCTGAAAGTACTTGAATGCACTAATCACACAGATTGCTAGATTTAAGCAATGGAGAGAGAGTATGCCATAAGGAAATAACTTCCTTCTAGCGATTACTTTATGGCGATTTAGAATTAATTCTTCCTCACAGAAATGAATAAAAGTGCTGAATAGGGCAAAATTGAAGATTCAAATAATGCTCGGAAGGTCTATTTTGTGCAGGAAATGGAGATGTGTTAAGGAAGCTTACACGATACCATTTAGCATTATTCAAAAAAAAATATGGATCCTCCTACTGAAGAGTTTAAGGAATTGTTAGCGATTCAGATGTTTGATGCTGTGAACCTGTTGCATCAAAAGAACATAGCTCATGGAAATATCACAACACAACACTTCTTAGTCTCATCTAGCCAAGACTATCCCGTTCTCCTGAAACAGTGCAATCTTAGGTTTACCTCTATTGTTAACCTCAGAAACTCAGAGGATTCGGTATCCGTGAATTAATTCCAGAACCGAATACCTCCTTTGGGTAAGATCTAAGGAGACGATCTTGTCTAAGATCTTGTTTCCTTAGGGAAAATCCTCCTTCAGTTGGATAATATCGGTGCTAATTTGGATTATTCGACAACCTCTAATATTGCGCTTGGTTAACTTGACTTGATAACCATGCTTGATACTGACCAGCTCAATCAGAATACTTTGCTTTACAAGATAGCACGTTGTCTATTGAGTAAGTCAAGGGAGAATAGCTAGAGTGTTCGTTCAATACTGCTACTGCTTCTTTAAAAACAAACAGGGCCTTTGAATATTCCCATATTTTCAGTGGTTTTGAAGAGACATATCAACTCTCTCTGTCTGCCAATCCCTTAGAAAAGGATCATACTTGATTTTCTTGTATGGCAAGTGAGTAGACAACGCAAACTCCATAACATAGCCAGTTGGTTTAATGCCAAAGGATAAAGGAAAACCTAGTTAACTGTGGATTTACTCAAGAGCGCTTTGAGCATCATGCTGGAGTGGAAAGAGTTTAGTGAAATATATGATGTTTTAGGAGTTGGAGTTGGTGGAGTAGTCTTCGGAGTAGAAAATCTCATGGAAAAAAGGAAAATTGCTCTCAAACTCTCACTGTGCACTAACAAGGCAGAAACCATAAGAGAAATAGGTGTTAGGAGGATTTGTTAGGGCCCTTACATTGTAAAGTTCTACGGATGCAAATTCTTCAAAGATGCTAATGGCAATGAGTTTATAATCTAAGAACTGGAGAGATGTAATTATTCCCTCATCCATCACCTGGAGTTACAGAGAGTGTGGGGAGAATACTCAAATGAATAAAAGAATCGTATGACCTTTCAAATCATTGATTCAGTTAACTTCCTTCATGAGAATCGAATACTCCACAGAAACATCAAGCTAGACAGTTTTTTAATAACAAAAAATGGATCAGGATAAGAAGTTGTTAAGTTAGGCAACTTCAGTCATGCGGTTCAATTACAGGATAACTTCGAAGAACTGTCAACTTTAGAAAATCAACTACTTAAACGGGAATATAACTCACCTGTGAATTGTATTTTGCAGAGGCATAACAGAGAATCTCCCTTGTATTTTGCCCCGGAGAGATGGGAAAATCCATATCTTTCCACATTCTTCACTGATAGCTTCTCAGTCGGCCTATGCATCTTCCTCCTTGACAACTAGCTTGTCTGTTCAGAAGAATAACTTGCTCGAAAGCTGCTGCCAGTTCCTCTAAGCTCTACTGAGATCTGCTTGGATATGAACCCTTAGATTAACACGAAAGCAGTTTTTTAACAAATTGCTAAATAGCTTCTTATGTTGTAGCCACAATAAAGAAAATCTCTTAGGAAGTTAACTGAGAAGTCCACTGCATCTTAGAAAGAAAACAAGGGAAATTCTAAGGATTTAGATGAAAATAATTTTCAACAGCTAACGATGTTAACTATCGAGGACAGCAAAGTATTTGCTGAGTTTAAATAAGCCCCAAATAGATTTGCTAGTCTTTACAGTGTTTGTCTAAATCTTAATAAATTAAATATTGGGGAAACTGAGTTAAAATCTCTCTAAAATTTAATCGGTAATCTCCTCAATTTATCAAGAATCTCCCTAAATTGTGTAAGAAGTTTAATTTGGACTTTTGGAACTAAAGCTCTCTTATCTTCCTTAGCTATGCTAGTAAATTTATCGAGTGTCTCACTCAACCTCTTTGAAAATTCCATTGAAGACATAGGAGCGCAATCTCTGTTGTCTCCCTTAGCGAATCTCCTTAATCTCTCAAGCCTAACCATAAAAATTCTTGGCAACAAAATTGGAGGCATAGGAGCGTAATTTCTGTTATCTCCTTTTGCGAATCTCCTTAATCTCTCAAGTCTAACTCTCGATCTAAGATACAACGAAATTGGAGACCTGGGAGCGTAAGTTCTGTTATCTCCCTTAGTGAATCTCCTTAATCTCTCAAGTCTAACTCTCGATCTAAGATACAACAAAATTGGGCACATAGGAGCATAATCTCTGTTATCTCCCTTAGCGAATCTACTTAATCTCTCAAGTCTGACTCTAGATCTAAATCGTAGCGAAATTGGAGACCTAGGAGCGTAATCTCTGTTATCTCCCTTAGCGAATCTCCTTAATCTCTCAAGTCTAACTCTCGATCTAAGATACAACGAAATTGGGCACAAAGGAGCGTAATCTCTATTATCTCCCTTAGCGAATCTCCTTAATCTCTCAAGTCTTACCATAAATCTTTTTTCCAACAAAATTGGGCACTTAGGAGCTTAATCTCTGTTATCTCCCTTAGCGAATCTCCTTAATCTCTCAAGTCTAACTCTCGATCTAAGATACAACGAAATTGGAGACCTAGGAGCATAATTTCTGTTATCTCCCTTAGCGAATCTCCTTAATCTCTCAAGTCTAACTCCCGATCTAGCTCATAACGAAATTGGAGACATAGGAGCGTAATCTCTGTTATCTCCCTTAGCGAATCTCCTTAATCTCTCATTTCTAATCATAAATCTTTTTGGCAATAAAATTGGGCACTTAGGAGCATAGTTTCTGTTATCTCCCTTAGCGAATCTCCTTAATCTCTCAAGTCTAACTCTCAATCTAACTCATAACGAAATTGGAGGCAAAGGAGCGTAATTTCTGTTATCTCCCTTAGCGAATCTCCTTAATCTGTCAAGTCTAACTCTCGATCTAAGATACAACGAAATTGGTGACCTGGGAGCGTAAGTTCTGTTATCTCCCTTAGCGAATCTCCTTAATCTCTCAAGTCTAACTCTCGATCTAAGATATAACAAAATTGGGCACATAGGAGCATAATCTCTGTTATCTCCCTTAGCGAATCTACTTAATCTCTCAAGTCTAACTCTAGATCTAAATCGTAGCGAAATTGGAGACCTAGGAGCGTAATCTCTGTTATCTCCCTTAGCGAATCTCCTTAATCTCTCAAGTCTAACTCTTGATCTAAGATACAACAAAATTGGGAACATAGGAGCGTAATCTCTATTATCTCCCTTAGCGAATCTCCTTAATCTCTCAAGCCTTACCGTAAATCTTTTTGGTAACAAAATTGAAGACATAGGAGTATAATCTCTGTTATCTCCCTTAACGAATCTCCTTAAGCTCTCAAGCCTTACCATAAATCTTTTTGAAAACGAAATTGGAGACATTGGAGAGTAATCTCTTTTCTATCCCCTCTCCAACTTGATCAATCTTTTAAGTTTAAATCTGACAGTTTCAAACAACTTTAAAACTAAACAAACAGAACACTTATTCAAGCTTTATTTCAACAAAATTAAATATGCATGAATGAATGTTTTTTTATTACCTATTTTCTGTTTTTAAAACAAGACAAAGAAACATATTGATTGAATCCCAAAAATTAATAGAAATTAATAACAATTAATAAAAATCTGTCAAATTAATGGAAACAAAAAAAAAAATTATTAAAAGAATCCCTCCCCAACTATGATTATCAAATAGCATGGGGAGAAAAGCAAAATCATATAATAATTAATCAAAATAAACAATTAATAAAGCGAAATTTTAAAAGAAGATGAATCTCATAAATCCAAGAAGTTTAATAGATGCTGAGTAGTTTAACTACAAAAAAGTAAAAATCAGATTCTAAGATTTTCTTTTCCTTTCTTTCTCTTTCCCTTTTCTCGATGATTTCGTTTCTGCTCTGTACCTTTTCTTTTCCTTTACCTCCACTCCCCTCCTCTTCCCTCCTTTATATCCTTCCTCCCGCTTCACCCATAGAAATGCAACCGAATAATCCAAAGCTACCTTAGCTCATTGATATAATCTCCTTTTTGCTTTGTCTCTTAGAAGCTCAGGGATAACAAGGGAGAATTTGGCCATCAAGGAAAATGAAACAAAACAGCACAATCTTGCCAATTAGACTTCTCTCTCGCCTTCGATGATCTCATATTTAACGAAAGAAAAAATAAACACAGTTCGCATATTAGATAAACTTTCCAGGATTGAAGCATATAGATTCTAAATAATTATTAAACTTTTCTAAGATGAAGTAGTTTAAGAAAATACCTACAGACCTGGCATTACGATCACTAAAAAGTGCAGTCTTATCGAGTTCAAGTGACTTTAATCTCATCCATCCGAATTTATTCTCTAGCTAGTATTCTGGATCTTTTGGATAACGAGAATCGTCTATATTTTCGAGAGATTTTAGTTTTCTAAATCATAATTAAATTGGATAGAAAGATACATTGACTTCCTCTGAATAAACACTAGAGCCTCCAAGTAGTGTTAAGGATGCATTCAAATATTTTTGATCTTGAAAAGCAATGATAAAATAGCAATAGAGAAGAAGAAAAGCCCACCTGTTGGATTAGATAAATTATAGATTCCACATCTTAACAGGGATAATAAAACAGTAAGTTCAAATAATGAAGATAAACAAAGAGAAATAGTGCTATATTAGACAAGATAACAAAACTTGGATAAGCTAAATCATTTAACTGAACGGAAGTTTGAGAAAACAAAGAAATAAACTGAAATACTCCCCTTGCATAGTTAAGGTAGTTTCATTGAAGAGAATCGTAATTCCTTGAGGAATAATTCAAATAGATATAATAATGAAAATTAATTTATAGTAGGTGAAAAATTTACAACAATAAGTGTTAAAATAACTACTCCTGATAACTATGTTACAAATCTAATTTCAGAAGAACAAAAGATATTAGCTCTCAAATTGTATTTGATTCAACAAATGATTTCTCAATTCTAGTTTTTCTATTTCTCTTGTAAAATTCAAAGAAATTAAACTTAATTGTTTAATACTACTTGGAGTGCATTCTGGTCTTATTCCTATGGAATCCGATTCTCATCTTCTGAGGATCCTGATTTTAGCTTCTCAAAAATTCAAACGAGATGCACTGTTCGAACTAGGAGAAATTTTCATCTAATTTGTCAGATCTCTAAAATTATTCTCAGTTGATAAAACCTAGCTAATTCGCTTTGTTTGTTTATTGATCCTTTCTCTTAGAACACGCCTTCAGCCTCATCGTTTTCTTCGAGAATCTGATGATTGATGACACTTCGCTGCTTTCCACATCAAGAGTTGGCTTTGGTCTATCTACTCATACTACTCAAAGTCGAAGTTATTAATTATGTAGGAATATTCTTGAATGCATCTTTTTGAAAGTTCAAACTCTTAGAAGCTTATATCTGAGATTAGTTGATGTTTTCCTTAAAATTTAGAGGGGTTTATCCTGAAAATTAGCACTTAAGTTCTCTTCCTGAAAGTTGATTTGTCAGTCAAAAGGAGACGTAATAATACCAGAATTCTTCGTTGCTAGAGTTGAAAAGCTCTTTTCATCATGAGAAACACTCCAATCTCGTCGAACATTATTTTTACCAGATGGGGAAACCTTCTCCTTATCATTAGAAAGCAACTCTGTGTGGAGTTTGGTGTTGGAAGTATACAAATTAAATAAATCGTTTTTGGCTTGCTGGAGCCTATTTAGAATAGGATGGCAAGTTAGTTGCGTAGACATTAAACCACTACATCGTACCTTGTTATGTCTTTATCAAGTCAAAAATAGGAGTTTATCCGTTTCTAGACTGACGTATTTTGCTCAAACACTCCTAGATCAATTTCCTAGTCTCGTAGAAACTCGCCCTGAGTAAAGCCAACATAAAAGCTGATGCTCACTCCAAAAAACAATGAAGTATTTATTACATGTGATGTAATTTTTTGCTCAAGGATGCCTTCCTGAAGAATTCGTAGAGATCTTCTAGAGATTAGCACTTGAGAAGGTTGGCTCTATGAAGACGAAGAAGAAGAAGAACAAAAGCAAAAAACTTAATTGTACCATGTGATTAAGATATCGGGAAGATCATTTTTAAAGAAGCACGATAATAAAAATGTGAACTCTTCAAGATTTTTAAAGTTTCTCCATAGAGATAGTTGAGCTCATATTTCTCAAAGGGCTAACTCAAAGTCCAATACGCTTCTTCAGGAGGAAGAAAACTAAGAAGGATAGCTGTAAAATAGTTAATTCCTTATGCATAGCCTATTTATGGGTGTTTCTATGAGAATGCTCTCAATATCGCTTTCATATTGTCTTAACTTTTGAGGAAAAAAATAAGGTTTCTAAATCTTTTTAAAGAAATTTTACATTGTTGAAGATTTGAAGAAATCCAACATTGAAAAGGTTCTTGCTACATTATTCAGATCGTTTCTTCGTATTGTGATTTTGTGCGATTGAACACCTTTAATAATAATATTCAATTCTGATCTTGAAACGCATAGTTTAAAATGCTAAATTATTACTTCAAAACTCACAGGTAATTTAAGTTCTTTTTCTCTCAATCTTCATGGCATATAAAAACATACTTCTGAGCATACGGTTAGTGCTCTATTTATTATTTAAGTACATTTATCAGCCAAACTGCTTGAATAATTACATACTTAATTTAAAAGGCGCTGAATTCTGCTATCAATCATTCTCTTAAAATGTAGCTCTCTGAAGAAATGTGACACCTGCAGCAAGATAAGAAGCTCTCTAGGTTCTAAGAAATTCAGAAAGAGCTTGAAGAGCATCTCAAAAAACAGTTGCCTATTCGAAGAAGCAGCAGAAAACGCTAGTGCTTTTAATATGACTTGTTTTGAGCTGTATTGCTCGAGATTTTTCCAGACAAGTGAACTTCTAGTTTCATTTCTGTCGCAAACAAGTGTGATTGGTATGGAATTTTAAAGAAAAGGGAGTACATTTCATGAAGGGATGATTTTGTTAAAGATTAGCGAAGTTCAAAGCGGATATTGTCATTCATTCCTTCTTCAGTTTAAAACTCTTCGCTTAAGCCTTCAAATGTAGGGCTCTGTTTTACTGCAGATTAGCAAACTATGGAAGATCGCAGCTGAGAATTTCGCTAATTCATCGCTCTAGAATATTAAAAGTCTTAAAATATCCCATTTTTTTCATAAATATTATCTATTTGCCTCCAATAACAACTTTCACAATTATGAGCTACGAACTTGATGATTTAAATCAAATGATTTAATTTCAAATCTTTATAAAAAAGTTTACTTACAATTATTTGCTTTTTGTCTGATAGAATTAAATAATAAATTATACCCCAGGAGGTGTTAATGCTCAAATTGCCAAAGAGAATAAGAAGATAAAAATGTTTGGTTAGCAGGTAGCAAAAATGTTGCACCGAGGAAATATGCATGACTAGCACAAATTGATTGAAGAAGCAAAAATTTGTTTAATGCTTTGCAAAAATATCATTTTGCTTTGAGAAGTTAATATTCTCAAATCTGTCATTCCTTAAGGCCAGCACTAATTTAGCATTTTTGTTTAAGCACAAAAAAACAAAATCACAAACAAAAATGAAGAGTTGAACTAAAAAATATTGGAAAATACAAGATCCTTGAGACAAATAAAAATTATAATTTTACAATTAGGAAATTCACAAATTCGTAGTAGATTCTTCTTATTTGTTCAGAGTTGTTTAGATACTTTAACATATGTTGGATAATTTTAGTAAACCTGTGATTACATTTTCATCTTGTTTGTCATTCGGTAGATTTTGGACAAATTTAAAACCTATTAGTTTGAAGGCATATGATTCCGAGATGTTGTCAACGATAGCTAGTATCGAAGTGCATAAAAAGGATCTAGTATTTTGCTCTTTAAAAAACTTAAAGAGATCTTTTAGGAAAATGATAAAATCATTGAGTGATTTCATATTAAATTTCTTCTCATTCGAGCTAAATAGCTTTTGTATGTACCCATTTACATGTTTCTGCTTTAGAGAAGTTAAAAAATCACCCTTTTTCATCACCTCGCAGGGGATTCCATTTTCATTCTTGATAAATCCACCACTCAATCTAAAACCTAAAGACGAGGAAGTACTCTTGAGATCCATTTTTTCAATAACTTTAATTTTATCTTCTCCATAAGATGCATGAATCGTAGAACGTCCTAGCTTAAAATCAATTATTGAGCCGCTTTCTCTACCAAATGTAAGATTTTCTAAGGCAACATATTCTCTACCATCGATGGTTTCAAATCCCTTAAGTTCTGGTGTGAATCTCTTTAAAAGTTGATTCTCAGCAAAGTGCTTAGATTCAGGGTTATTGAGATCTTTGTAGAACAGAAGCTCTTTTTATTGGCAGTGCTTGAAAATTGTTTCATCTTTGATAATAAAATTTTATTCATGACCTGCTGATATTTGAGAGGATCCTACAATATTTTGTATCATTTATTTATCATATTCAGTCCCGAAAATTTCTAAGGAAGACCAGAGCGGCTAATATTATTTTAGACATTTTCTTACAGCAGCGAAGCCTACTATGTTTGGCCGGGCTGTATCTTTCATTTCTTTTAAATCTTTCTTGAGTTTAAACTTTTCAAGAGGAATCTTTTCTCCAGTGAGAGTCCGCAAGACAGACTCACTTGCCAAACAGATACTTTCAATATTGTAGCCTCCTTCAAGAACGGCTATGATGTTCTTTTCACCTGTAACTTCCATTAGTCGGCGAGTTAAATAACTGTGTTAAATAGAATTACATCAACAAAAACAATAGCATAACCCAATATTTTACGAATATCCATCTAAAGTTAGCTTGCATTAACCAAGAGGATCTCCTTCCGCAGCGTCAAATCCAGCCGAAATAATAATAAATTCAGGAGAGAATTCCGTAATAATTGGTAGGGCTACTCTCTCGAACGCGTAAATGTACTCATCTGTTCCAACAGTAATTGCATTTTTAGAGTCACTAATATCCCATGGGATATTCACGCTAAAGCCTTTTCCCTTACCTTTTCCACAATTAGTAACTGAACCACTTGCACCAGGAAAAAATGATTCTGAGAAATGCCAAAAATGATAAGTAAATTAATATGAAAAGAATAAATAACAAACTCACCATTATCGTGTCTGTGAAGAGAAACAAACAAAACAGATGGATCGTCATCAAATATATGCTGAGTCCCATCACCGTGATGCACATCCCAATCAAAGATGAGCACTTTTTTAACTCCATGATGCTTCTGTAAATATCGAGCTCCAATAGCTACATTGTTATAAATGCAGAAACCAGTACAGACCTTTGATTCTCCTGAATGATGCCCTGGTGGTCGCACGATGCAAAAGGCATTTTTCCATTCTCCTTTTTTAACCCTATTTATTGCTTCAATCACTGCACCTACACCAATAGAAGCAACCGATTAGCTTGATTTATTAATATAAGTGTCCTCCGTTGTGTAGACTACTTTTATTTCGGTATCTTCTTTCCACATTTTTTCAGTAAACAGCACATATTTCTCATCATGAGCATATCTAATGATTTCTCTCGAAGCAGGGGCACTATCATTAATAACTTCAAAAGTGGATGAATCAATCAGATTCTCTTCTGTTAAATATTTAATTATTTTTTCGAGACGTTTAGGATTTTCATGATGGAATTTATCACATTAGTGCTAGAGTTACTTAAAATTATAAAGCAATCCTGTTTATTTTGTGATATTGAGCATTTAAGACTGCACTTCTAAAGGCTTGTCTTTTTAATTTTCTGTTCCTTCTTCCATTTTCTTTTTCTTTTTCTTTTTCTTTATCTTATTATAATTTTAATTATTTTGTTCGCAAACTATCTTTGGCTTCAAAAAGTTGTGCTTCTCTAATTTATCTTAATCGTGTAAGAGTTGTGTCTAACGGCTCATTAATTAATTTAAAAATAAATTTTATTGTTCCAAGAATTTTATTCATCAGTATTAACTTTAATTTTTAATTAAACTCATTTAAGAAACAGGAACAATTCAAGGAAACAAATGCTTCTAACCCTTTAATACCTGGCTGTATTCTTCTTTCATTTTATCTCATTTTAGTTACAATATCTCCATTAATTCTAATACTTTAATCAGATCAGTGTATTTGCTAAGCGGAATGACAACTTCTAAGCAGTTTTAATTAACAAAAATCTTTTAAAATAATCATTAAATAAGAATAAATTAATTTCAAGACTCTTTATTAAATTGAAATTGACTCTTTCTCCTCCTCTCCAATCTAGCCACTTCTATTTTGTGACTGAAAAAAATTAAAAAGCTAAAAAACTGTATCCCACAATATTTTAGGATCTCCAAACAACAAAAATAGTCTTAAATGGAGAAGGAACAAGATTCCCATTCGACTAGCCTCCAAGCCGGATAATACAATGAAAAGCCTGATTTATCTGAAATCGAGTCATCCTCAACTGTTGCGAAAAAACAAAGACTCATGCCAAAGCGTGCAGAATACAGAATGAGAGCACATATTAATCCATTTAATGATACCCCCTTTCCCTTTCCGATGAACCCTGATTATGTCAATTGGAGATTACACTATCCTAAATTCTTCGATGGATCTGATGAAGAGAATCAAAAGGTCTTCTGCAATACCAACGAACATCCTCTTACATACGATGATGAGATTTGCCCTTAAAATAACGGATCAAAAGGACCACATCCTATATTCCTTGATATTGGATGCGGATTTGGTGGACTTGTCTTCAACCTTTCTAAGAATTTCCCTTCAAAGCTTATTTTAGGGGTTGAAATTCGTGATAAACTTGTAAATTTTGTCTCTGAAAAAATTCGTGCCTTAAGAATCGAAGACCCAGAACACAATTACAACAATGCAGCTTGTCTCAGAACAAACGCGATGAGGTATATAAATAAGTTGAAGATTTGCGTTGATCAAAATAGCTTTATTGTTTGATCATATGAGATATTAACCACTTTTTGAATAAATTCTGATTCTTTTTTTGTTAATTTCAATATAAAATAGGCATATTATCCAATATTTCCGTAAAGGATCTATTGAAAAAATGTTCTTTTGCTTTGCTGATCCTCATTTCAAGAAATCAAATCACAGAAGAAGAATCATCAATACTGGTTTCCTCTCAGAATATGCTTATCTCCTTGCTCCTAAAGGAAGAATTTACTGCATTACAGATGTTGAAGATCTTAATAATTGGTAAGAAGAGCATCTAGCTAAGCATAGAATGTTCAGAAGACTCTCGGATGAAGAACTCGTAGGAGATATTTGTGTAGATTTAATTCAAGATTCAACTGAAGAAGGACAGAAGGTTACCAGAAACAATGGTAAAAAATGGACTATTGTATTTGAGCGCATTTGAATTTGTTGTTTAGTTTTCGTTGTTGTTAAAACATCTCATCGCTTCATTTTTATGAAAGTTATTGAGTTCTTTAAGCTCTAATAACTCATGAGCAGTTATCATCTAAAGATTCAATTAGGGGATTAGTTCAAAAATAGGTAGGAAAAAACAAAAATATGATAAAAATAATGGAATCTTTTGAGATATTATATTTTCATCTGATCACTGAATTACCAATAAATAAAATAAGATTTCATTTTGTTTAAGAAGTCTCTTATGATATTAAGAGGGTGAGCTGTATTTCTTAATGAGAAGAGAAACAGACATAGTTTGAGTTTTGTTTATCCCCCGAAAATCAAAACATTAAGAAAAACAAATAATATTTCCCGAAAAAGAGATCATTGAGCACGATGAATAAGAACAACACTGCGCCAATCGAAGAAGGCAGATCGCTAATAAAGAAAGGAGATAAAAAGCTAAAAGGTAGAGTGAAGCGGCATCATTTTATGCTGATTTTAGCTGTTATTAGGTACTTTCTTTTCTGGGATATTCTCGAGCAAAGGCGAACGAGCAGATCAAGCTCTTGAAAGCTGCAACAAAGTTCAAATTGGCGAATGACTGTAAATTGTATTAAGATTTCAATAAAATCATTAATTTATTACTTGAAAAAGGGGATTAAGCTGCTGAAGCATACCTACGATGTGCTGAATGTGAGAAACTAAGTGAAGGTACTGGTGTAGGTGAATATTATGTAGATTCATAAAATATGAAGAAAAAGACTAACAAAGGAGGTAAAAAAGTTAACAATATTCATGAGATTTATTGTTAAGCAGATTATTTAACAACAAACAGAGTCGATTAGTTTACTCGAGAAAGCAATTGATTTCTTTTGCAACGAAAATCGTATGTCTTATGTAAGATCGCAATGAAATCAACTAATAGATCCTTTACAATGATATTTTTAGGTAGGGAAATTGTAAAAACAAATTGCAGAAATATACGAACAAGAAGATCAAAAAGATCTAGCGTAGAGTGCTTATGAAAAGGCTGCTTCGATCTTTGAGCTTGATGGGAATGCTTCATCTGATTATTTCAACATGAGAATCAAAGTTGCTGATTATATTGCAGATGGAGATGTAGATTAGTTCATTAAAGCAATCAAGGTAAATTAAATGTAAAAAAAATCATGCGGTTTATTGAACCTTTGGGATGTGTCTTGACTTTCTTTAGATATATGATGAAGTAGCTAAGAGATACAGTGAAAATAAGCTAACTTAGGGAATCGCTGGGAATATTTATTTCAAGAGTCTTCTTCTTTATCTTGCCATCAATGTATGAATTATTCAAATTTTAATGCGTTGTCTCACTGTAGGTTTTAATAGGATTCTGTTGGATGTGAGAAAAACTTTGATCGTTATGTTGACGAATGCCCACCATTTGCTAACACAAGACAAGCAAAGCTTATTGAAAAACTCTTAGTTTAGTTTAACAAAGGAAATACGGAATAATTCTCATAGGAATGGTAAGATAATTCCATAGATTCCTATGATAATTAAAATTGTTTTGGTTAGTTTTGAATATAACTAGATTATTGCTCTTGATCGTTGGTAGCTTAGAATTTTAAACCTTGCAAAGGAACATCTCAAAAAAGGATTTAACCCTCTAGGCGTTGAGCAGCATGACGATGATTAAGGTGTCCTTTGAGTTAGATGGTTTCCATATGTTATTAAATAAGTTAATTTCTAAAAATAGTGTTTATCTTTGATTCTTTATGTTGTGTAATTATCGATTATGAAGAGAGAATGCAAGGATAATTCAAATAGGACTGTAATGAATGTAAGAAATTGTAATATTAAGGAAATCAAATGAAAACATAATCATTAGTTGATTGATTACATTTTTGTAAGAGAAAGTTATTTTTTGTATTTTCTTGATTATTCTTTTCTCGCTCAGACAATAAAGATAGTCTGTATTAATAGCCAAGAAGAATAAGGAATTTTAAGTAAATAAAGTTAGAAATTGTATAAAACACATGCTTAAGTAGTTAACACTAAGCTAATAATAAAAAAAAAGGAAAAAAAATGATTTAGAATTCTGTTCATCTCTCAAAAAATGCAGGTGGTGATTTTTTGAGGTTTTTGCTGGTTTAAGAAGGGGATTGTAGATGATGGGATGAAAGTTAAGAAAACGAATATCCTTTAGTTGTGCTGTTAGGAGTTGGAGATAACTTGGAAGAAAGTAAATCCTTTTTGTTTACTAAATCTTCATTTTTGGGCGAAATTGATTCAAGAAGATGACATTGCTTTTTAGCAGTTTGCTTCTTTATATATAAAGGGTTATTTGCTATGTAAATATCATAAAATAGCTGCTACGAGTGTTTAGATTGCTTTTTTAAGCCTTCAAAAGGGGAAATAGGTGTGAGTTTATGGCAGCTATTTACTCTAGCGACTCGTTTAGAAAAAGAATTTTAATTATTCGATTTGGAAGAAAGTCCAGTAGGAGAAAAAAGAGCTTCAGAGGATTTAAGATTAAGAGCAGTTGTGCTTTTATGGCTGGGTTAAGTTGTCAGACCAAAATTAACAGTTGAAGGAGTGCCTCCATTGCTGCTTGTCCCAATGACATATTTAGATATGGTATGGTTATCAGATTGCTTCAACTTCACAAGAAGCTAGTTCGAGGGAGTTAAAAAAGAAGAAAAAGAGTCTTCTTTTAATTGGCTGTTTGAGAGAGAGCTATTTAATAATTATTGATGAGAGTAAGTGTTGGAAGTTTATTAATTGTGTTCATTTCTAGAATTTATTTATTAGTTCGAACTTGCCTGCCCATTGAAGATATCAGATTAAGTACTTGTCCTTTTATTCTAAGATATTTTAAACTGTTTTGGCTTAACTTACAGCAAGTTTTTAAGGCTTTTTGGTAGTGTTTAGCTTGCAACTTCATTTATTTTATTGTTTTGTGGATGATTGTTTAACACTAATAATGTCTTTTATTTTGGACGAATTTCTTCGTTCTACTCTGTTATGCTTTATGACATTTAAGAGACTAACCCCCCATTTGTGGTGGCGATGGTGTTAGCGTTTCTCGAAGAGAATTGAGTTTGCAATTAAATGGTATTTGTTCTCTCTAGATTGGCAGCAGTTTGCTTTTAAGGGTTCCCCTCTTAAAGGACTTAGGATTGACGCTTCGTAATTTTGTGCTGCTCGTGGCTGGGTTGCAATTTGAGTTCTAAAAATATACGTTAATTGAAATATCAATAACTACTTATTTTAAACAAATAATTACTTGTTTCTACTGGTGAAGGTAGATGAAGCCTAGCTGGTTCTTGGTAATTTGGATGGAAAGGAGCGAATTGATCAAGGTAGGTTATTTTTTTGTTTGAAATACCAAATATCGAACCTTCTGCACTTTTTCGACGCAGAAAATCTTGCGGAAATAGAAATTAAGTTAGTTTTTGTTCTTCGTGGATGGTGTATTTCCTCGTTTTTCTCTTATGTTCCTTATCTCCAAAGTCATTTGGCCCATGCGTGTCAGTTGGAAAGGATCTAAAGAATTTGCTTTTCTTTTCGTTTCTAAAAGTAGTAGTTCCTTCTATTTCAATTTCAGAAGAACTCCTTTCGGAATCACTTGAGTTCAAATGGCTAAAAATTCCATGACCTTCAAGTGGAAAAAGAGTAATAATAAATAATTCTGTCAAAATATCTAGCATTAACCATTTAATTACTCGAGGCAAAAGAGGCATGCACCTTTGAAGCAGTGCCAAGTTATCTTACAGAGGCTTCTTACTTGTCCATAAACGAAACTCTGTTATAGTTTTAAGATTAATCACGTTGTCAGTCTGTTTGTTTCTCTCTTTCTTTCTCTCACTCACTAAAACAACGCAAAATTATTAATTATTGTTTTTGTTTCTATATTTAAGAACATTTTGAAGCCCTCAATGAAATAGCCCCGTTTATTTTCAGTTTTTATGAAGAGAATCAATACTGTAATCTTAATATATTCTAGCCCTTTTTAGTTGAGGATCTAACAAAATACTAGTTTTAGATCGGAAGAAATGCACTTATTCAAATTTAAATAAACATATTTTTCTTGAGTGAAAACACATTTGCTTCTTTTCTAGTTGTCGTTAGTTCATACGTAAAACACAATATTTAAAAGAAATATGTGAAAATTAAATGGAGAAAGAAAAAAAACAATATATATAACAATTTAAGAAACACTTTTTTTAAAGATGAAGCTGTAAACACATAAATTTTATGTTTTAATATCTAAAACGATCATGAAAATCGACTTTCATATCTTATCATATTATTAAAAGATTAAATGGAATAGATTTTAACTCTATTTTCATTATTTCTTTATGCTTCAGAAGAATCAAAAAATGTCTGAAATTTTCATAAAATAATGCTGCACACTATTAACACAGGTCTTAGAATGCAAGCTATCCTAGAGTTAACTACCTCTAAAACTTAATCTTCTTTTTGTTTCAAATATGAGGTGTTCAGTAATGCGAGTAAAATGAAAAAAAGCAACATAATTATCGAAAAAAGAAAGAAAGATAAATAGACGATTGATAAATATAAAATCTAACTTCAAATTCAGAGCCATCATCCCTTTGATTTTGCTTTTCCAGGAGTTGAATCAAGAGATAAATAATATGATGATTT
>Ga0302271_10000108_pt1 | contig 70043 bp, 66 predicted proteins | sample III_Bog_N1_1_FD_198767 | JGI IMG/M metagenome (GOLD analysis project Ga0302271, IMG submission 198767) | Peat permafrost microbial communities from Stordalen Mire near Abisko, Sweden - III_Bog_N1_1 | ecosystem: Environmental > Terrestrial > Soil > Wetlands > Peat | place: Sweden: Abisko...
TACTTGATAATTGTTCTTCTTTATCACTTGAGTGTGCTACATATTCTTCTGCAATATTTGCAAATAATAATGACATTTGATGCTCTCCTGTTAAATCTTTTAGTGGACTTGATTGGGACTCTTCTTAGTTATCTCTTATGTATATATAAAGTATCTATATCTCAGAAACTTGCTTTTTTTATAACATCTTTTTGGGATTGTGTTACATTTCTTAACTGTTTATTTTAAAACCAGTGCCAATAGTGGGTTACATTGGTTTTTATTTTAGAAAGGTTCCCTATGGACAAAGATTTTTTACAAAAATACGCCCCTACAATATTTGTGGTCGCAGCTTTATTTTTTCAATACAACATTTTCGTTACTCCGCAACAGCTTGAAATTACGCACAGGCAAATTATAGAAGAGGTCGAAAACAGGTATGTTACCAAAGCCGAAAATTTGGCAACAAAAGAGCAAATAAGTGATATGCAAAAAAAGGTAGATAAAATCTACGAAGTAATAATAAATGAAAGGACTAAATATGACTTTAACGGAAATTGAATATGGTTCTCTAGCCTCTTCAGCGACATTAAATGGTAATTTTCAATATCTTCAGGATAAGCTAACTGAATTATCAGCACTGATTACTTCTGAAACATCTGGTTATTCATCAACAGTTGCAACATTAAACAATAGTATAAACGATCTTTTGGACTGCAAAGATTCATTTATCCCTACGGGAGCAATTATACCAATACAAGACAAAGTAATTCCAACCGGATTTTTATTATGTGATGGTTCTGAAATTTTGATAGCAGATTATGGGGCTTTATATAGCATCATAGGTAAAACTTATGGTCAAACGGATAGCACTAAGTTTAATATCCCTGACTTAAGAGATAAAACATTATTTGGGATTAGTAGTTCGACGACTCTTGGTGAAACTTTAAAAGCTGCATTGCCGAATATCACAGGTACAATTGGTGGCACTTATCGTGGTGAAAGTGGGGCCTTTTATTATAAAAGCGGTTATAACACTTTTGATGGTGCAGCTGCTAAATCTAATTTGTTTGGGTTCAATGCTTCATTGTCAAATGATATTTACAATGATAGTTGTAAGACTGTTCAACCACCAGCATTAGTAACTAATTTTGTAATCAAATATTAAATATGAAAGGATGACTATGTTAGTTTATAACTATGATAAAGAGACAAAAGAATATACAGGAGAATCTGCTCCTCAAAAAAACCCTAAAAAAGAAGGTGAATATCTTATTCCTGCATGCGCTACAACAGTTGCACCCTTAGAAAAAAAAGAAGGGTTTGCACTGATTTTTGATGGTGAAACATGGAATCAAATTGAAGATAATAGGGGACAACAAGCAATAAATGTTGTTACTAATGAAATTTTTACTATTAATAATCTTGAGCCTTTAGCTATGAATACTCTGCTATATTCTCAATATCAAAATACAGAAGAATATAAATCACAACAAGCTCAAAAAGAAAAAGAAAACAAAAAGAACGCAATATTATCTCAAATAAATGATATTGATTTGAAACGTGTTCGTGCGATTTGTGAACCTGACACTAAAACCGAATCAGGCCAAACTTGGCTTGAATATTACAATGAACAAATTCTCGAACTTAGACAACAGTTAAAGGAGTTATAATTATGGCTTTATCTATTGATGAAAATGGAACAATAACAATGATTCAGGGAGATAGTGGACAACTTGTCATATCCGGATTGAATAATAAGGTTAATTATGATGTTTATTTAGCTATCCAAGATACAAAAAGAAATCCAATAACTAAAGAATTGACTATTAAATCCAATTTTGCAGATACTGTAACTTTTATTTTAACATCTGATTTTACTAATATGCTTACTGTTCCTGCAAATAAAGATTTTGAAATATATAACTATGGAATTAAATGTTGTTCAACAAGTTTGAATTCAGAGGACACATTAATCATAGCAAATGGAGATTATGGGACTCTTAATCAAATTATAGTTTACCCTAAACGTGTAGAAGGGGCTTAATTATGGTAAAAGTATCAATAAATGAGGACTCTAATATTGTATCAGTCTCAACGATTCCGACATCTGATAATATTTCTGTTTCATCTAAAAATAAATCTGTTGCTGTCTCTATGACAAATTCAGAGGCTCAATATTATTCTGATGTTTCAAAACAATCAGCAGATAGCGCTATCGAAAGTGCTAATTCTGCAAAACAATATTCTGAAGTCGCTCAAACTTGTTCTAAGGAGCTCCAAACAAATTGGACGGAAACAGATTCTAATTCGCAAGCATATATTCAAAATAAACCAAACACAACTTATATAGCAGGAGACGGAATATCAATAGAAAACAATGTAGTATCTAATACAAATATTTCTGCAATTTGGGGAAATATTGATGGTGATATAACAACTCAAACTGATTTGAAGACTTCGATGGATTTAAAAGCAGATAAAGATTTTTCTAATATTACAGATCCTGCAAAAGTTGTAATAACATCTATGGCCGCTAATAAAGATTTATCTAATTTATCTGATGCAGGTAATGGCAAATTAAAGATTATTGGCGCAGTTGTTTCTGTAATGTGTACTGCTAGTTATATTCCAGATGGCTGTCTACCTTGTGATGGTGCAGAATATGCGTTTTCTCAATTCAGTAGTTTAGTGACAAACTATTTAACTAGCTCTCCTGCGAAGTTATTAACCTGTTCATATACTGCTTATGCAAATTCAATAACTACTTATGGTAGTTGTTCTAAATTTGCAATTGATACAACAACCCAAAAATTTAAAACTCCAACCATAAAAGATGGTTCTTTTATTCAACAAGCAAAATCAGATAGTGAATTAGGGAAATCCTATAATGCAGGATTACCTAATATTACTGGTACAGCAAGCACTTACCCAACGATAGGTTTAATTCAGGCGGCTGGTTCAGTCACGGGAGCTTTCGTTAAAGGAGCAGTTAAAACTCAATATTGGGCTGGGGCTAGTGGGTCAGCAAACGACTTATCATTGGATGCCTCGCAATCTAGTAGTATTTATGGAAATTCAACAACAGTTCAACCAAATGCAGTTGCTTTACGTTATTTTGTCGTAGTTGCAAATGGAACTTTAAATAGCTCTCAAATGGATTGGTCTAATTGGGCAACAAGTTTAGCTGGGAAAGCAAATAATACTTTAGATAATTTATCATCTCCTGGAAAGATAGCAATAGCTCATAATGCTATGCCTAGTGATATATATTCAGCATTGGTTTGGGCTAGCGGGAGTAATTATACAGCCCCAGCAGATGGTTACTTTAGTATAATCACTACTCATAATAACGTAACTACAAATATAAATGCTTATATAAATGTTTATACATCAACTGGTGTTTTATTGTCTAGATATAATTGTGGCGGTGTGGGAATACTATTGGGTGGTATTCAAATACCGATTAAAAAAGGGCAATATATATCTGTATATAGCCAAGCAAGTGTTCTAGTTAATCTTTTTTATTTTATTTATGCTGAAGGGAGTAAACCATAATGGTTAATTATTATATACAAGATGAACAAGACAATATTGTGTTGTTTGATTCGGACGAAAATAAATTATGCACTACTCTAAATTTCATGCCACAGTACAAAGGGTTTGAAATAAAAGATACTGATAAAAAAATTGTAGAATATAATAATAAATTTGTTTTTGCTGAGGATATATCAGATGAATTATTAGCAAACATTAAAAATGAGAAGCTTACAGAAGCAAATGCAAAAGCCTATGACTATGAAAACAATGGCTCAATTTTTTATACAGGAATCAATACAGATGGTAATTCTATAATGGTTCAAATAGAAACTTCTGACAAAAATATTGGTAAAATTAACGGGCTAATTAATATGTTTAATGCTGAAAAAATTACTCAATATATTTGGTCAGCTAAAGATGATACCCAATTCATTATTAAAAAAGATGATGCATACAATCTATCAGGTTTATTTGCTGAATTTAGTTCTAAAATTTGGTTAGAAAAACAACCATATTTTAAAAACTTGGTTGAAAAGGCAACTTCTATAGATGAAGTCAATGCGATTGTGGTTGATTATTCACTCGATATCCCAACCGTTACGGTTTAATTATGCCAGAAATATACAAAGGCAAATCTTTTGATAAAAAAGATTTGCCTGATATTGGTATACATAAAAAAGAAGAAAAACGTTTTGAAAGTTTCTTTATTTTTAAAGATAAAATCAAAGCGTTTTTTATTCAGTTTAGATTTTAAAACATGAAAGGAGATTATTATGTTTTCACTTCTTACTTACAAAACGAGCGTACAAAAAATATTCACTAAAGAGAATTTCTTGAATCTTTGTGAATTCGCTAAAAAAATGATAGTTAAATATGTAGATGAAAAAGATTTGTTAGGTGCAGCTAAAAAAACGAATGTCGATAATGCCGTTATTGAATATATAGCAAAATATTTTATCTCAAATAATACTATCGTTTCATTTTTAGTCCAATTATTAATTAAATTTGAACCTACACTTACACAAATTATTTATGAATTATTGAAAAAGAAGGTTGATGGCTTGACAGAATAATGGTTAATTATAAATTACTTATTAAACAAAAAGAATTTATTGAAATTCCTCATAATGACCCCCTCGATGTAGCAATATATCAAGGGGGTTATGGTAGTGGAAAAACTTGGTGTGGCTCTCTTTTGGGGGTATTACTTGCTATAAAATACCCTGGGTCTCGTGGGTTAGTTGGAGCGAAAGAATATGAACTTGTTAGAAAAACTACTCTCGTGTCTTATTTGGAACATCTTGAAAACCTTTCTTTTAGGGAAGATAAAGACTTCTTCTACAATAAAGTTGATAAAGTAATTAAATTTCAAAATGGTTCTGAAATCCTATTTTCTCAGCTTGATGATGCTGAACGATTTAAATCTCTAAACCTGCACTGGGCTGAAATAGAAGAAGCTTCACAGATAGATGACGCTTCTTTTAAGCAACTTCTAGGTCGGCTTAGAAATACTTACCGCCGTGATGATTGGGTTGATTTTAGATACAGACTCTTTGGACATACAAATCCTCAATCTTCTAAAGATTGGATTTGGCAAAGATTTGTAGAAGATAAAAAATTTAATTATCGTTTGATTTTAGCCCCAACTACGGATAATACTTTCCTCCCATCGCATTTTGTTGAATCCCTAAAAGAAAATTATGATGAAGAATATTATAAAATAAATGTTTTAGGTGAATTCGGTGACTATTCTAGTGGGCTTGTAGTAAAAGGGTTTTCTGATAAAAATATTATTAATTTAAAATATAACCCTGATTTACCACTTCACCTTACTTGTGACTTTAACGTTGATCCTATGTGCTGGGAAATTGCCTATACTGATAAAGAAAATGTTTATTATTTTGATGAAATTGCAGTTGAAAATACTACAACTCAACAGTGTATAAATGAATTTGTTAATAGGTTCCCCAACCATAAAGCAGAGATTATAGTAAACGGTGATGCCTCAGGTGACAACCGCTCAACTCAGAGTGAATACACAAATTATGCAATAATAAGACAAACTCTGAAAAGCCATGGTTATGATGTGAAATTTAGGCTTCGCCCATATAACCCTCCAATTCTTTCTCGGATTCAGGCGTTTAATGCAAGGGTTAAAAATTCAAATGGGGAATGTCATTTATATATTGACCCTCGTAGGTGTAAAAAACTCCTCTATAATATTTATAACCTTTCTTTCAAAGAAGGAACAAGCATCGTTGATGTCCCAACCTTCACCCAAATCAAATCCAACAAAGATTATAAATTCCTGGAACATCCTTTTGATGCCGCTAGTTATCTTACAGAATTTTACTGGCGCATAAAATAGTGCTATGCACATAATCATGTCTCGTTTAGTTTCCAGTTATTTTTTAAGGTTGTCAATTCCCAAATATAAACTATCATTACACGCCAAAAATAACTCGCTATATTTGAGACTTTATGGCTGTGAGAAAAATTTAAATTTTACACGTACACTCATATATTTAAATACTTTCAGGTGTTCAAACCTCTAATAGGTAGGAATAAAACGCCTTGACAATAAATCTTGTTTTGATACACTATTCTTATGTCAAGCTCCCATCGTCTAGAGGCCTAGGACACTTCCCTTTCACGGAGGCGACGGGGATTCGAATTCCCCTGGGAGTACCATTTTAAAAAAGAACCGATTCTTTCGGTTCTTTTTTTGTCACAATATTTATGGCCGTTATTTTGTATTTGTTTTAAACTTGCGTAAAAGTGTGTTTATGCGGACACTTAATTTGTTGTATTATCAAACATTAAATGTTTTATCCAAATTTTTCCTAAATTATTTTTTCTATCATGTATTGATTTAAAAGCATTATTAATTTCTTGTATACCTTTAAATTCTTTTAGAATTTCTCCGTTTGGTCTATAGAAATCTTCTACAATTAGTTTATTTATACCACTCACAATTTCACTTATTGTTTTTTTAGCCTGATTTTTTGGGGTTTCAATAAAACCTATCATTCCTGCTATGTCCATATCATAGGTATATTTCCCATCAATAAATCTATTGATACCTTGACTAATATAGGCTTTATTCTTTTCTTTGTCTCCATCAATTCTTTTACATTCAAGTATGTAAGCTTTATGTTTACCAGAACAAAATTCAGATGGAGGTGGAATTGAAATTTTTATATCGACATGTCCAACGTTTGTTTCTTCCAAAAAATGGTCTTCTGAACATTCTCTATTTAAAATGTATTTACCTAATTTAAATTCTTCTTCTCCTCTATTATCTTCCATAAATTTAAACAAAATATCACGCAAATCCTCTTCTTTTTTCCCGTCTAAGTCAGAATAATTTTTTAGCATTAGTTTATGTGCTTTTGCACAAAGTTTAAGAATAGATGTAAAATCGTAATTTTTGTCTCCTTCCTGAACAAAAGATTTAGCTTGAAAAGATAAATTACTGTTTTGAGAGTTCAAATTCTGCCTCCCATATTGCGTTTGCAAATTCATTTACATCAAGTCTAGCAATTGCTTTGTGCCAGTTTTTATATTCATTAGTTTTTAATACAAAAAATGAATCATTGTTAAAACCTTTTATATCTTTTTTTATATAGATTTCATGTGTAATTTTACCATATGATAAATTAGTAATAGTTTTAATAGTATCTTCTAAGTTTGAATCTTTTATGAAATTTATAACATGCTTAGATTCTTGTTTTTCACGCACTTTAAAGTTTACTAAGGTACAATATTTAAACAAATAAACATCTATATTAAAATATTTATATTTACTTGCAAAATTATTTATGAAAATATTTGCATATTCTTTTAATTCGGATTTGGTAACGCCTTTAAAAGGTTTTATTTTATTATTTATGTTATCACCATATTTCCAAATAGGGATAGAAATATTTAATGCATAATCAATTAAATCCTCTTCTGATTCAGTTAATTTAAATACCTGTGCGACATTTTGATTTAGAAGATTAACAAAGGCAAGTTTATCAGCATTTATTATGGATGGATTATTTTTAAGACGACTATTTGTATATAATGAAACATTTATATCAGGTAATTCATGTAAATGTTTAACGGTTTCTGCTAATAATGAATTACTCGCAAATGGAGTATTTAAATATTCTTTTAAATGAATTTGGCTTCTTTCAATTGCAACAGCTGAAATAAAATTCAAAATGAGATAAGTAAAAAAATTAGAATTTAAAATTCCACATAGACTGTATAATTTTGTAATATCATTATCTTTAAATTTGATTGAAGCGACAGAATCAGTAAATACTGAATCTGTCAAAGTGACCGCAGAAACGCATGCAAAATTACTACTACTACCTTTTTTAATTAAAACAGAAGGAGCTTTGAAAATGTCTTTAATACTAAATCTATTTCTATGAACAAAATTTTTACTAAATTTACAAGTTTTATCAATATTGACTTTAAATTGTTGAAGCTGTTTTTTACTAGTATCCAAAAAGGGAATACCTATTAGGTGCTCTGTTGTTTGTTTATCTCCACCACCAAACTGTATTCCTTTTCCACTTATAATTTTGTCATTAATAGAATTTAAAGACGGGTAATTTTCTATAATTCTTTTTATAAAATGAAAATCTAAAATATTACCATATAATAAGGTCTTCCATAACCAATCATATTCATGAACAAATTTTTGTTCGATAATCTTTCTATCATTTTTTTCAATCAATAAGACTTTAAAATATTTAAAAAATAAGTTAGGTCTTATTGTAAGGTGAGTAAATTTATTATCTAAATTATTACATTCTTCATCATAACTATATGTAAAAATAGCTACGGGCGTTATAGCTCCATTAAAAATTTCCCTTCTAACGGCGGATAATTCAAATATTTCTTTTACCTTAAATTTTTCAAGAAAATATTTCCTAAATCTATTAGCTTTTACATTATATAATATTTTGCTTAAAACTACCATAGAAATAGTAGTTTTCGGAGTACAAAAATCTCTTACTCTGATTAAGAAACTTTGAGCAATTTGCTTATCATTTATAGGAATTGAATTGTTTCGAAACCAATTTATATGTTGTTCTTCTTTAATTTCTCCATAAGGAGGATTTGATAATATAAAATCAATACCGCTTAATTTTAAATTAAATTCATTTTTACAATCAAAAAAATCACTTACAAAAAAATTAGTATTTTTTAAATGAGGGAATTTAAAAGTTAGAATATTCTTTGGGTCTTGATAATCTAATAATGTTATATATAAAGAGAAAATAGCAATGTTTATAGCATCACCATCTTTATCGACCCCAAATATGTTGTTTTCAACTAATTCTTTTAATCTTTGAGGAGTAATTTTTTTATTTAAATTTAATTTTTCTTCTTTTTGTATTATTTTTCTAAGTGTTTCTATCAAGAAAATCCCCGAACCGCAAGCAGGGTCTAATATTTTGCAATTGCTATCTTTTTTATTTGCATTATCTAAAAAATCGCTAACTGTATTATTTACAATATAATCAACTAAAAATGTTGGAGTATAATAAGATTGGTTTTCATCTTGTTTTGCATTTAAAAATTTTTCATAAATGTTACTAATTAATTCAATAGGTATTATTGCAAAATCAAAAGGAATAAATAAATGTCCCTGTCCATTTATGTCATTATCATGGAAAAATCCTTGTAGAATTTCCATATAATCATCTGAAATTATAGATTCTTCATTTTCATCAATATCAAATAAATCACCATTAAATTTTTTTTTCAAATATTTAAACAATTTATATAATGCTTCTTTGCTTTCAAAAGATTCTTCTATTTTGTTTTTATTATTTGCATCAACTGATATTTTTCTGTCTTTTAAATATTTAAGAAAAATAATTCTTGATAATAAAATATTTGCAAAAGAAGAGTCCATTTTTTCTTTTATTAATTTTTCTCTATAATCAGTTATATGTTGGAATAAAAGCTTATTAACTCTTCCATTGTCTATAAATTTATTTTTATAAATTTCAAATAAACTGCCATTATAGAGATTTTCATATGCAAAATCCTGAAAATCTTTTTGAAAACTTGTTAATTCTGCTAACTTATGTGTATTGGTATCAAAATTGAAAGCATTATAAAAAACTATATCACTTGGTGTTGATACGATAATAATAGGAGCTTTATCAAAATTCCAAGATTGTTTATGAATCCTTTTTAGTTCATTATCAATATCAGTAGATTTTTCAAGATTGAAAAACAAAATGAATGGTTCGTTTTCCACGCAAAAAATTGCTTCTGGATTCATTCCTAATAAAGCGTTTTTATATCTAAGGGAAAGTTTTTCATTTGCATTGTAATCAATATCAGTTAGATAAGAAAATTCTTTCTTATCTAAAACCTTTAACTGGTCATATAATTCTTTTAAGTTTTTAGCCATTCATCTCTACCGAATCATAATCAGGATTATTATATGATTTGTTTATCAATTTTTTATAATGTTAATATATTAATTAATATATCATAAAAACATTACCAAAATCTTATATTGTTATGGATTTATTAAGTTTATATTGTACTGTACTTCTTAGTTCTTTTTGTGTATGTCTTTGGTGGAAATGCGAGTGGTTGTTTAAATTCTTAATTCATAATTTAAAAACCCTCTTCCTGCCCTACGAACTGCCGAGATTTTCTCGGCAGTTCAAAACGAACGTGGACGTGAAGTTAGAAGACAAACAATATTTTAAATTTTGATGCAATAATCTCTGTTGTTTCTGTATATTTCACTTCTCTAACTGATTAACAAGGACTTTTATGGTATAACATATATAAATAGATATGCCGTAAGTATTTTTAGGATAGGTTTATGCTAGACCAATTTTCAAGGACAGAATTAATTTTTGGGAAAGAAGCTATGGAAAAGCTTTTTAATTCTCGTGTCGCAATTTTTGGCATAGGTGGAGTTGGGAGCTACACAGCAGAAGCTCTTGCTCGTACAGGAATTGGAACCCTTGACCTTATAGATGATGATAAAATGTGTCTAACAAACGTTAACAGACAACTTTTTGCAACCAGAAAAACAGTAGGGAAATACAAAGTAGACGTTGCAAAAGAACGCCTTGAAGAAATTAATCCTAAAATTGTTGTAAATACTTACAAAACATTTTATCTGCCAGAAACCGCAGACCAATTTGATTTCTCCCAATACGACTATGTTGTAGATGCCATAGACACAGTCAAAGGAAAACTTGAACTTGTTATGCGTGCAAATGAATCCAACACCCCAATAATTTGTGCGATGGGCGCAGGTAACAAAGTTGATCCAACAGCATTTAAAGTGTCAGATATCTATAAAACAAAAGTTTGTCCTCTAGCTCGTGTTATGCGTCAAGAACTTAAAAAAAGAAGAGTTAAAAAACTAAAAGTGGTTTATTCTGAAGAGCTTGTCCTAACTCCAATAGAAGATATGGAAATAAGCTGCAAAGCACACTGCATCTGTCCTCCCGGAACAGTTAGAAAATGTACTGCTCGTAACCAAGTTCCAGGTAGCAACGCCTTTGTTCCTCCTGTTGTTGGATTTATATTGGCTGGAGAAGTTATCAAGGATATTACAAGTTTTAACCCTAAAGAGCATTTGAATTAATTGTTGGCAGAGTTTATCTTAGATTCTTCGGCTGAAGCATCAGAATGACAGTTCCGAGGATTGTCACGGGTTAAAGCATGTTACTGACCACCACACGTGCTTGTAATGTTCGTATCCATCATTACTACCAAATTATTTGGGTGTGTCCAAAAGCGTGGTTTTGGACATCTTACGGGTTTGACTCATTTCATTCGTCGTCACCCTACCAAAAATTTGGCTCCTCCACAAAGAGGTTAAGTTTTACCCCTGTCAAAAGTGTGGTTTTGGGCTATTTATGGTATTTAGCTTATTTGCCATTCCCTGGTGAAATTCCCCAATGGAGTTTGTTTCTCAAAATAGAATAAAAATCGTCATCTTCTATAAAAGCAAGTCTTGCTCTATATTGAGAAATTTCAATTTCAATTTTTGAGATATTATCAGCTCTTTCTTGTCCATCAATGGAAATTGTAAGGGGTTCATCCATAGTGCTAATAGTTACTTTTTCATCAGCTGGAACGACTAAAGGTCTTGCATTCAATGTATGTGGGCAAATTGGGACAATTACCAAAGCGTTAATGTTTGGATAAAGTATTGGACCTCCAGCAGACAAACCATAGGCAGTTGAGCCTGTTGGGGTAGACACAATTAATCCATCTGCAACATAGTCACATACATATTTGTCATTTATTTTAAGCGCAAATTTCGAGGTTCTATTACACGAACATCCCTTGATGACAAAATCATTCAAGGCAATCCATTTCCCTGATTTAAGCATAATCCTATCTTGAGTTTTATAATTTCCAGTGGAAATTGCTTCTACTACTTTTTCAATCTCGCACTCATTTGATTGAGACAAAAATCCTAATCGTCCAAGATTTATACCTAAAACTGGAGTTTGTTTTTCTGCAAAAAACCTAGCGGCCTTTAAAATACTGCCATCACCACCAATGACACATACAAAATCAAATCCATTAGTAAGGCTGTCTATATTGACTACTTTATAATCTAGATTTTTTTTAGTTAGTTCTTCTACAAGTTTATCCAATACTGTTTTAGTATTGGATACGTTTGGATTTGTGATAACAGCAATCTTCATAATTTCATTATATAGAAGATTATATATAAAATCAATTATTAAAACTAAGAAACAAGCGGTTCAGCTAATCCGATATCTCGTCCGTTTTCATCTATGGGAACTCTCATGTCGCCAATGATGCTGTTGTGAATATATCTATAATTTTGATTATCTAGTTGGCTGAAAGATTCTTTTGCACTATTAAAATTGGTTTGTAATTTCATATCTCTCATAATTTGGCTTTTAAATGATGAGCTTATTGCATCTTGTTTTGCTGTTAAAATTCCACCTAAATTATATTCATCTCCATTTTGGTTTGTGTTAAATTGTCTTCCTTTACTCATAGGAGATACAAATGTACTTATATAATTTGGGTTAGCATTTGTAATTGCGATGTCTAATTTTCCGCTTGGTTTTGTCCCTGTCGCTAGCTCAGGTTTTGCCCCTGTAATATCAATATTTCCTTGTGGGGTTTTAACAGGTGTTGTTTCACTCGCCACTGGAGAAGTTGTTACAGTAGGTTGTCCCGGTTGAACATATTTAGATGTAGGTGTAGATGTTTCGCTCATATTTATATAAAGTATATACTCTCTCGGGAATTGATATTTTGTAAAGAAAATGTTACGTTAGTCTAAAACATGCTACAAGCATTGGATTATAGCTATGTTATAATTCAATGATCTAATACTATTAATTAAGAAATGTTAAAATTGTAGTATATACTAACCATTAGTTTCTACAAATTCGTTTACGCCATCAAGAAGTCCTAAAGATGTCGCAAAGACATTTGAATGGAATAAAACGGAAGTTGATGAATAAATTTTTCGTCTTGTAAAATCCCATTTGTACTTTTCAATTAAACTATCTAAGGTATATTTTGAGTCGAGAGTTTTATTGATTGTTTCCATAAAATTAGGATATTTATCAGCAAGTTTTTTCAAAATAATATCAGAAATGGAGTCGTTGTTTAAAAAATACTCAATGCATTTTTTGCTGTTTTTTGTTTCTATACCTTCCATTATGTTGCAGAAAGTTTTATAAAATGGGATTGTATAAATTCCATATTCCTTGTTGACTATTACTCCTACGTCATAAATTTCTTTATGTGAAGAGAATCCGCCTAAAGAGTTTTCAATAAAATTATCGTAGTTATTATTCAATTCTTTAATATCAAAGAATTTGTATTCGTTAAGTGGTTTTGTGGCCTCTTTTAGGTCAAAATTTTCTTCTTTATCTTCTTCGTTGATGTTTCCGATAATTGTATCAGCATATTTGTTTGTTGTAATAATTTCATCGGTTCCATACATTTGTATAAATTTATCATAGTTTTCTGAAACCGTCGCTTTGATTAGGTTTTCTTTTTCTTCATTATCTTCATAAACTAACCATGGAGCTTGAACAATTCTTACAACGGCATATCTTGTTGCATCATCTTCTTGAGAAGAAGATAAAGTATTATCTATTCCTATTAAATAATATTCATTTTGAAGCTTAAAAATTCTTGCGACAATAAATTCTCCAATGCCAAGTCCTCTAAATGATGTCATTTTTGTTAGTGAAAGAACTTCGTACTCTTTTTCGTTTGTTAGATTGTATAATTTGAACCCATTTTTAAGAATTCTTTTTATTTCAAAAATTGAATACTGTGCAGTTAATAAACTTTTTGCTATTTCATTTTTTTTCTTGCTTCCTCTTTCGCAGTAGTGTTCAATAATCGCTTTAGCCGGTTCACCAATTCTTCTTTCAAACACATAAGGAATAAAGATTTTTTCAAGTTGCGCAGGAGTAGCATTACTTGCCCCCATAGTTGTAACATATTCTTTGAAGTCTTCTTTTATAAGTTTATCCTTTTGAACAAAATCATATATATTTTTTATTATTTCATTAATTCCGATAATTTTTTGTATTGTCGTTGTTGTCATTTTATGATCTCCTATGTAACAAGCTCAAAATTTAGTCTTTTATGTTTATAGTTTTTAAATTAGTCTCTTAGTCAAAAATACAATAACCATAATATAATCTCAATACCTACATTGGACTAATTATGTTTTCAGAAGGCTTCAGATTATTTTACAATATTGTTGAAAAATGTATTTTCAGATATAATTGGAATATGGATAAAAGCGATAGAAAACTTCGCACTCGTAATTTAAGAGAGATTGAATTATTATTTTGGCTGCTAATATTGTTAGTATTGTTTGTAGTTGGTTCTGTTATTAGTGATAAATCAAGAGAATCATATGAAATACATAAGATATTTTTACCTGATGTTGATGGTTTAATCGTTGGGTCTCCAGTCAATTTTATGGGTGTTCCTGTCGGTTATGTAACGAAATTGAAAATGGTTGATGATGATGAAGTATTTGTAAAATTTATTGTTACAAATAAATCAACTAAACTTCCTAAAGGAACGATTGCTAATGTGGAATTCTCGGGTCTAGGAGGTTCTAGGTCTCTTGAACTGTATCCTCCTGATAAGACTTATGTTCAAACATATGGATTGCATACAAATTCTGCGGATAATTATATTGTCGTTGCACCTCCAAAAAGACTTAGAGATTGTCTTGTGCTCCTTTACCAAATGTATGGTAAAATTGTTTCAATAACATATAGAGTGTCATATTTTAGCAAAGAATTCCAATCTCCAGATATAAAAAAGCAAAGAATTGATTCAGAAAAAGGTTTAAACAATCTAATCCATTATTCAAATGGGTGGTTGGATAGTATGCAACATAAAATTAAGGATATAAAAGCTAATAAGTAAGTGTAAAGAAAGGATAAAAATTACGATGAACTATGATAAGGTAAATATTATTACAAATCCTGTTATATGTCAGAGTCTTTGTAGAATGAGAGACAAAGATACTGATTCTCAAAGTGTAAGAATTGCCACAAGGAAAATAACAAGGATGCTTGTGTATGAGGCTTCCCAGAATTTGCCTCTTGTAGATCGTGAAATTCAAACTCCTCTTACAAAATGTGTTGTTCAAGATATTGATCCAGATATTAAGATTATTATTTCTCCAATTTTGAGAGCGGGATTGATTTTTACTGATGAAGCGATAGATATGCTTCCAGATGCCTGTATACGTCATATTGGTATGTACAGAGATGAAAAAACTCTTAAACCTGTTTGGTATTATAATAAAGTTCCTATGGCAACTCCAAACCCTAAAAAGTTCTATGTTTATATCACTGATCCAATGCTTGCAACTGGTAATTCTCTTTTAGAAGCAATCAAATTATATGCTGATAAGGGTATTCCGATTGAAAATATTAAATGTATTTGTATAATTGCAGCTCCTCAAGGGATTGAATTAATACACAAAGAATTCCCTGATATTGAAATTACTACAGCCGCAGTTGATGAATGTTTGAATGAAAAAGGTTACATCCTTCCTGGTATGGGTGATGCTGGAGACAGAATTTTTAATACGGTTGAATAGTTATTGGAGACTTGAGGGATTTCCTCAGTAAGGAATTAATAATGAAAAGAGCAATTATTATTGTAATTGATTCAATGGGTATTGGTGCAATGCCTGATTGTAAAGAATTTGGTGACATTCCTGAATGTAATACCTTGGCAAATATATGTGAATTTAATAATGGGCTAAATTTGCCTAATATGGCAGAATTTGGATTGGGGAATCTTCAAGATTTTAAAGGAGTTCCAAAAACAGATAAACCAATAGGTCAATATGGTACTATGCAAGAAAAGTCCAGGGGTAAAGATACGACAACAGGTCATTGGGAAATAGCAGGACTTGTTTCAGAAAAGCCTTTTACAACTTATCCTGAAGGGTTTCCAAAAAAATTGTTAGACAAATTTATAGAAGAAACAAATTGTGGTGGGATTTTAGCTAATTGTCCTGCAAGTGGAACTGCAATCATTGAAAAGCTAAATGATGAACACCACGCTACAAAATTCCCGATTATTTATACGAGTGCAGATAGCGTATTTCAAATAGCATTAGATACGGATATGATTCCATTAGAAACATTGTATCAGTGGTGTAGAATTGCAAGAAGATTGCTTGATGACGGAAATTATCACGTATCTCGTGTAATTGCAAGACCATACAAAGTGGTTGATGGGAAACCTACAAGAATAGGCAAAGATAGACGAGATTATTCTGTTGAACCCACTGGTGAAACTGTTTTGGATAGAATTAAAAATTCAGGTGGTTCAGTTGTTGGAATAGGAAAAATTGAAGATATATTTTCAAAAGTCGGTATGACCCATGCTATTCATACGGGCTCTAATAAAGAAGGTTTGGAATTAACTATTAAAGCTATAAAAAATGAACTTGATTTAAAACAAATCAAATATGATTCTATCCCAAAAGATTTCGTAGCAAATAAATCACTTATTTTTACAAATCTTGTTGATACAGATATGTTATTTGGGCATAGAAATGATGCTGCGGGTTATGGAAATGCGGTTGAAGAAGTTGATAGATACTTGAGTGAAATAATTGGGAGTATGTCAGAAGATGACTTACTTGTTATTACCGCTGATCATGGTTGTGATCCTACCGTTCCTGGAACTGACCACACTCGTGAATTTGTGCCAGTTTTGTATTACAACAAAAATATTCAACCTAAGGATTTGGGTTTAATTATAGGATTTGATGATATTGCAAAAAATATATCTGGTTGGATATTTTAATTTTTTGTTTTATACTTATCATGAACTTATTCGTAGTTTAGCTATGGATATTGATATATTAAGTAAAAGGAGAAAAAAATGAAGGTAACAGTAGAAGATTCATGTATAGCATGTGGTGCTTGCGAATCAATTTGTGATGCTGTATTCAGCGTAGAAGATATAGCTATTGTTGATAGTGCTGCTATCGCTGGCAACGAAGATTGTGTTAAAGAAGCTGCGGATTCTTGCCCAGTTGCTGCAATTATTGTTGAATAGTCTTATAATAATTAAATTAAAAGAGATGCTTAGTTTTCTAGGTGTCTCTTTTGTTTTGTTATATTTTGTAATTTATATGCATCCTCTTATTTTAAATATTAATTTTATATGTTTTTTATGTTAGTATAATTCTAATAGGTAACCATTAGGAGAAAACTTATGCAAGGAAGACGAGCATCTAGAGAGTTAGCACTTATACTATTCTCTCAATTTGATAAAAATATTGCGGCATACACATCTAAAGATTTTGAAGACATTATGCTCAAATCTGTAAGGATTCTTTCAAATAATGCCTCCGAAGAGCTGAAGCTTACGGTTGGTACTTTAATTGATATACAAAATTACATTGACACATACGAAGCAGAAGAGGAATCAAATCTTTTAAGACCTATAGGTGTTAAAAATAAACCTGTTGATATTCCTACAACTGCAGATTTATCAGAAAAAATAGAAACGATACTTGATGTTGTTGAAAAAGCAATATTGGGACTTGAAATTGCTGAATTTACCACTCTTGAAGCTCAAAGTGACGTACAAGAATATGTTATTCAAATTGCAGAGGCATTCCAAGCTCATCATGAAGAGATTGACGCAGAAATTCAAAAATATACAACGGGATGGGATATTAACCGTTTAGTTAAAATGGACAAAGATATTCTAAGGATTGCGATAATTGAATTGTTATACACAAAAGCTGCTCCTATGAAGGTTATTGTTGATGAAGCGTTAGAGCTTGCTAAAAAGTATTCAACTGATGATAGTTCTTCTTTTGTAAATGGTGTGTTAGCTAAAATTGTGCTAGAACGTGGACTTAAATAATAATGTTTGGCTTTTTTTCAAATAGTATTGAAAACCTAAAAAAAACAGTTTCAAACACAGCGCAAGCTTTGGTTGGAAATCTTGTTGACACTGTTGCAGAAGAAGAAGAATTTTCTGAATTTGTTTTAGATGATATGGAAGATTTGTTGATAAGTTCAGATTTGGGTGTGAATTATGCAGCAGAATTGGTTGATAATCTCAGAAAACAAGATAAAATAAAACCTTCAGCAGTAAAAGAGTATTTACGGAACAGTTTTACTGAAACGTTGAACAAAACTGGTTCTACAGAATTGAATTATGTAAATAATGATTTAAACATTTATTTTATTGCGGGCGTAAATGGAGTTGGTAAAACTACTCTGATTGGAAAATTAGCATATAAATTTAAACAAGAAGGCAAAAAAGTCTTGATAGCCGCAGCTGATACTTTTAGAGCCGCAGCTGAAGAACAGCTTGATATATGGTCAAAAAGAGCGGGGGCGGATATTGTTCGTAGAGATAAAGCTGATCCAGCATCAGTTGTGTTTGAAGCGATTCAAAAAGCTAAAGATGAAAAGTATGACGTCATTCTTATTGATACGGCTGGAAGACTTCAAAATAAGTATAATTTGATGGAAGAATTATCAAAAATTAAAATGGTTATTGATAAAAATGCTCCAGAATATCTAAGAGAATGCATACTAGTCCTAGATGCAAATACTGGGCAGAATGGTCTGCAACAGGCAAAAGTATTTAAAGACTCTGTGTCGTTGACCTCAGTTGCCTTAACAAAGCTTGATGGCTCTGCGAAGGGAGCTATTGTGTTAGCTGTTGCTAAAGAATTGCTGCTACCTGTTAAACTTATTGGAGTGGGAGAAAAAATGGAAGATTTAAAAGCTTTTAAATCTTCGGATTTTATAGAAGCATTGTTTTCGTAAACCAAGCATGTGACAAAATTTTTAAATTTAAATCATAAAAAAAGACTTTCTAAAAAAGAAAGTCTTTTTTTATTAATAAATCTTTGCTTTTAATTATTACTTAATACGATTCTTAGCGTCGCTAAATTTTTAATAGATAGCATTTTGTGCTTATTGCGCTGAGCTTTAGAAATATCGAAAATTCTTATCATTCGTTGAATTTCATTGATATCTTTTTGTGACTCTAATTTATAAACATTATTTATAGGGTCTGCTACGACTGACATCATTGCGTTTAGTTCTGATTCTTTCATTCGATCTTCCTTATTAAAATACTTTCTTTATATGTTTATAAAGTTTTTCGTTTTCAAGAAATTGCTTTTTTATTTCGCATTTGTAAAGTTATATTGCGATAGTTAATAACCCAACAAGACTAGTAAGGACTCGTAACCCTTTTAAGTAGGGTATATAGCTATAAAAAGCTACTTATTTATTTACCCCTTTATTTGCCCCTTTGCCCCTTATTTAAACGATAGAGAAATTATATCATTTCTTTTTTGTATATGTCAATTAAACGACTGTGTATTTTTACATTGTGAACTCTTATATAATCAATTTCGTGCTCTATCGCAATGGTGTTGAGAGCTAAGGTATAAATGTCTTTTTCTTGATTATCTGAATTTGGCAATTGCAACATACTTTTTCTTGATATTCCGAGCATAACAGGATATCCAAGAGATTTGAATTCATCAATTCTGTTAAATAATTTAAAATTGTCCTCAAGGGTTTTATCAAACCCAATGCCAACATCTATAATAATATTTTTTATTCCTTTTTCTTCAGCAAACTCTGTTTGTTTTTTAAGGTTTAAAAATACATCTTCTATGACGTTCTGGTATGTGTTTTCAGCTATATTACTTCCAAGATTATTTTTGTTAATGCTGTGTTGTATTACTATTGTTGCATTATATTTTGCGATAATTTCAGCCATTTTTTCATCATATTTTAAACCTGATACATCATTTATTATTGTTGCGCCATTTTGTAAACTATATTCTGCAACTTTTGAGCTTCTTGTATCAATACTAATAGGAGTTGTTATATTATTTGATTTAATAAATTCTAGTACAGGCATGATTCTTTGTATTTGTGTCTCTGCATCCACTGAATCTACTCCAGGTTTTGTTGATTCTGCACCAATATCAATTATATCTGCACCATCTTCAATAAGAGTTTGAAGTTTTGCGTAAGCTTTGTCCTCATCAAAAAAATCTCCTCCGTCGGAAAAAGAATTATCTGTTATATTTAAAATCCCAACAATCTGAGTTTTAGTTTTCGTTGATTTTAATTGTTTTTCAATCTCATCTGCCAATATGGATAGAGAAAAAGGTTGTTTTTTTAATTTATCTAAAATTTTTCTTAATTGACTATAACTTCCACCCAAAATTACATCCGAGTTATTGATTTTTCCTGTAATGACATCTTTATGAACAGCGCAATCTGCTCCAAAAGATAATGCAGTTTGTTTAAGTATATTTGCTTGTGCGCTAGACAATGAAAATATTTTTAAATTTTTATATTGATATTTTTCTGAAGCTTTCAATTGGTAAGAGGTGTCAAATCCTACCCCTGCAAGCTCATTCACGATATCACAATTTTTAATTTCTTTTATACAAAATTTATTCACAAATTAAGATTATCACAAAATAGGGCCTCTGTGCAATTGGTCAAAATTCAGGCGTAGCATGCATGTTACGGAATGTAACAAATGTTTAACATGCTGAAATAGGGGGTGTTCAACATGTTTTTATATATATGTAAGACTTCATAAGGTAAGATGAGATGGCAACTGCTAGTTTAAATGAGCTAATACAATCATATATTATGCGACGCAATCAAATCAATTTGGATTTGACAAATTATAGCTCGCAAAAGACTCTTGCGACTGGCGAAACATCTGAACTTGCTGGTTGGAAGAATTCAAGATACAACTCATTAAGAACACAATATAAACAAGTTTATAGCGAAACATATAAGGATAATTCTAGTTATACTTACGTAGATTATACGCAATTGCAAGAGTATAAGGATGAAGTTAGTTATGTTGACTCTTATTATGATGCAAAAACAGAAGATTTAACGAATTGGGAAACTCAGTTGGATAACCAAATAACTACTGTGAATACTGAATTATCAGAAATCACTTCTTATATTGATTCCTTCAAACAAATGTTATCAAGTAATATCAAAGTTGATTACAACTATGGTACTAAATAAAAATTAACTTACTTACCTAATCTTACTAAACAAATTTTTAGCCGCATTCTTTGCGGCTTTTTTTTGTGCTACGCACGTAGACAAGGGGTTGAGAAAACGATTGGTCGCTAAACTATAACGACAGATTCAATTTTTCCTTCCGCACACGCAACCAATCTGCTATTAATTTTTATTGAAGAAGCACTACGTGCAAGAACTCTGTTGGCAAGATTAAGTATCTTGACAATAGAGGTAGGCGAGTTGACTCAAAGAGACACGAGCCGTATTGAAATTGGTTAAATTGTAGGATTCTTGCTCCTGTGGAGTTTTATCACTAAAACTCCTACGTCGCCATCGTTAAGTTATGCGTCCTGCTTGTCTTGCTCTCGCAAGCCAACACCTTCCTACTTCTCAGAAAATTTGACATTTAGTCAACTTTTCTTCGGCAGAGTACTCCGGCTTACGCCTTTTTTGCTAAATTAAACTTTCAAATTTAATTTGTTATTTCACGCACGCAAATAATTCACTGATCATTTTATTTACCATTTTACCCCTCCCCTAGCAAAAAAATATTTTTACATGTTTTGTATAAACATCTATGGAAATAAGAAATAATTTTAATAATCAAAATTTTAAAGGTATAAAACTATCTAGCGATAAATTCGAAGATGCTAAGTTTGTTGCGAACGTCTTACAGAAAAAGGGATTTGACCCTCTTGGACACACTACTGTATATGCGAATAATAATATTGAGGATAAAATAGATAAGATTCAGTCTGTAAGAGATACCGTCCAACTTCAAGATAGAGAGTTTGCAGCTGTTTATCTCCCTTGGAGCGCAGAGACATATATTATAGGAACGCCAAATTATGAACAAAAGATGTTGCCTATAATTCAGAAAGTTGACCCTGATGCACAGATAAATATGGCGATATAAATTGTGAGTATGTCCGAAAATTAAGAGGTTTACCGTATCCTCCATGTCGACAATGTTTTTAAATTTAAAACTTCTTTATAATGTTATTACAAATGTTATATAACAATAGAAATGAGTTTTTTATGTTTTTTATTTACTGCATTAGAGAAATCTTTAAATATTGTCTGTGATTTAATACTTGACTTAATCAAACGTTTGATTGATAATGAAAGTATGAAAAAATCAGTTGATAAAAAAGATAAAATTATTGAAACTGCTTTGGAGCTTTTTGCTAAACGTGGTTTTGATGGAACATCTACTCGAGACATTTGTAAGCTTGCAAATGTTAATATCAGTATGATTTCGTATTATTTTGGTGGCAAAGAAGGATTATACAAATTTATACTTCAAGATTTGCTTAATAAACAATTAGAATATATTAACCAATTTTATAACCCTGATATGTTTAATAATCTTTCAAGGAAACAAAAAGCCGAGATGTTTTTATCAGTACTTGATAAAATGGTAGATTTTTTATATGGGCAAATGTCTGATAAATTGATGTTATTCTTAATAAAAGAACAACGAAATATTGCCAAAGATTTTGTTCCTCCGGTTGTTCCATTTTTACGTGGAGTCTTAAGTTCTATTTTAGAGAAGGATATAAATAGTAGAGAAATTGCATTTCAGGGATTGTTTATTGCGTCCCAAATAAGTTCCCCTCGTTTTATGAAGGTTTTCCTAAAACCATATTGGCAAGAGGGTACTGAAATTCAAGACATCGATCTAATAAAAAACAATGTAAAACAATATATGACAATGGTATTTCAAAATTCAGGTATAGATATATGATAAAAAAAATATTAATTATTTTAATCATAATATTTACTGCTAATTCTGTTTTTGCGTGGGGTTGGCATAATAAATGTACAACTTTAAAGAAACCATCAGTAAATCTGGAATTTTTTAATCGGTTCAATGATCCATATTTGGCAGAATATATTTGTGAAGCGTATGAAAACAACCATGATTTAAAAGCCGCAGGTTATAAAGTTGAGCAATATAGACAACAGGTAAAAATATCTTTTGGGCAAGAGTTACCATCATTAAGTACTGGTGCATATTTTTTGGGCTCACATGTCCCAAAATATATAAATACAGATTTATCTAATACTTCTTTTGTTTGGCCTTTTATTGTTAGCTATGAACCAGATTTTTTCTTAAAAAATCATGATAAAACCAAAAGTTTTAAAAAGGCTTATGCCGCGTCCCAAGAAGATGAAAAAACTATTTATATCTCACTCTTATCTGATGTTGCCACAAGTTATATAAATATTTTGCAGTATGACGATTTGATAGAAAAGCAAGCCAAGATTGTTGATATTGCATCCCAACAATTAACTAGAGAGCAAAAGAAATTCCGTTATGGAACTATTGATACAACGGATCTTAGTGTGGCAAAGCAGAATTTAGAAACTGAAAGAAACAATCTTTTAAGTTTGCAAAAACAAGAAGAAACAGTATTATATGGGTTTGCAACTCTTATAGGAATTTCCCCTAATAATACAAAAGATATTAAACGTTCAAAATTATCTCATTTTGAATATTCAGAAAAAATTCCTAATGAAATAATTAGTGATGTAATTTTTTCTCGACCGGATGTTATGTCTATTGAAAATCAGCTTGAAGAAGCAAAAATAAATGTAAGAGTCGCAAGAAAAGAATTGCTTCCATCATTCAAAATAAACGGAATTTGGGCATTTAATACTATTGCTCAAGGCTCTTTCTTCTCGTGGGGAAATTCTTTAGCAGCAGTTTTAGCAGGTACGTCAATTGACCTTTTTAAAGGTGGTCAAAAGGTTGCGAATGTGAGGTTGAAGAAAGCTATGTATGAAGAAATGTTTGAAAAATATAGACAAATAGATTTGAATGCGACGAAAGAAGTAAATAATGCTCTTTGCGTAATAAAATATGATACGGCAGTAGATAATAACACACAATCAAAGCTTCAATACCAAACTAAAATTTATGCTAATTCTCAAAAAAAATATGGTAGAGGGTTGATTGCATATACGGAATTGATTGATATGAATAAAAACTTAATAGATATGGAACAAAATAAGACTAAATCAAAAACAATCCGATTGGTTAATTATGTTACCTTATACAAAGCAGTTGGAGGTGCCTTATGAAGAAAAAAATAGTTGTTTTAATAGTATTTGTATTAATATTAACGGCTTTATTTTTCGTAGTGCATAAGCCTAAAAATCCTAATGAATTGACTCTTTTTGGAAATATTGAGATTCGTCAGGTAGATTTGAGTTTCCAAGTTGAGGGGAAAATTGCCAAGATGATTTATGAAGAGGGCGATAGTGTTAAAAAAGGTGATTTAGTAGCGATATTAGATGATAGAGATTATAAAGCTGATTATAAAAAAGCAATAGCAAGTGTTAATTTAGCTTCAGCATTGAGTAAAAATGCTCAACAAGTTTATAATAGAGAAAATCCTCTTTTTTCTGATGATACACTTTCTAAGCAAGAAGGTGATTTGGTCTTGAGTAGAAAAAATGAAACAAAAGCAGGGTATCAAGCAAGTGTTGCTCAGAGAGATTTTGCAAAGAATCAACTAGCTTATACAAGGATATATGCACCCGATGATGGAATCATTACATCTCGTGTACAAGAACCGGGAGCAACTGTTGAAAAAGGCCAGCCAATTTATACTTTATCCAAAAATAAACCAGTTTGGATAAGAGCTTATGTATCAGAAAATGATTTAGGGAATATTAAGTATGATATGAAAGCTAAAGTATTTACAGATAGTGTTAATCCTAATACGGGCAAAAAACGTCAATATGTTGGACGAATAGGATATATCTCTCCTGTTTCTGAATTTACTCCTAAAACGGTTGAAACTACTAATTTAAGAACGGATTTAGTATATAGAATAAGGGTTTATGTAGACAAAGTTGACCCTTATTTGCGTCAAGGTATGCCAACCACTGTTAAAATAAATTTAAAAGCGGGGTAAAGGGGTAAAGAGGCAAAGGGGGTAAAGCCATAAAAGGATTTATGTTGAAAACTTAATAAATTTATAAAATAGTAGAGAGGTAAAGTGTTGACCAACGCTGTCGAAATTAAAAATTTAACAAAAACTTATGGAGATTCTATTGCAGTAGATGGTTTGTCTTTAAATATTGAAAAAGGCAAAATTACAGGTATCATTGGTGCTGATGGGGCTGGTAAAACTACTCTTATTCGTTTGATTATTGGGTTATTATTGCCTGATAGTGGCGATATAATGACTTTAGATATCAATCCTGAAACTCAAAAAAACATTTTAAATAAAAAAATAGGGTATATGCCCCAAAAATTTGGTTTGTATGAGGATTTGTCTGTAATTGAAAACTTGATTTTGTATGCAGATTTAAAAAATGTCCCCCATGATTTTGGTAAATTGCTGAAATTTACAGATTTAGAACGGTTTCAAGATCGTCTTGCAGGGGATCTCTCAGGTGGCATGAAACAAAAATTGGGGCTGGCATGTGCTTTACTTGGGAGTCCTGAATTTCTTATTTTAGATGAACCTTCGGTTGGGGTTGACCCCATTTCAAGGCGGGAATTAATGAAACTTGTAAAAGAGTCAATTAATGAGAATACAACTGTTGTTTGGTCTACGGCATATTTAGACGAGGCGCAAAACTTTGATATATCTATTATTATGGATAAAGGAAAAGTAATTTTTAGTGGAAACCCTTCAGAATTGGGTACTGACCCAAAAGAATTTGAAAATAATGTTATTAATCTTATGGGCGGATATGATGATGAGGAATCTTTAATTTCAAAACGTTATATTATAAATCCTTCTAATGTTGAGTATCCCGTGCAAGCTATTGATTTGTGTAAAAAATATGGAGACTTTGTTGCGGTTAAAAATAATACATTTAATATAAAACGAGGTGAAATTTTTGGCTTGTTAGGTCCAAATGGGGCTGGGAAATCTACGTCTTTTAAAATGATGTGTGGACTTACAAAACCTACCCATGGTACCGCAAAGATTGATGGGATAGATATATTAGAGAATCCTTCAAAAGCACGTTCAAGTTTAGGTTATATGGCTCAAAAATTTTCTTTGTATGGGGATTTGACGGTTAGAGAAAATCTTTTATTTTTTGCAGGAATTTATGGTATAGGTGTTCTTAAGCGGAGAGAAAAAGTTAATAGAATAATGGAAATTTTCGAATTGCAAGATTTTCAGAATCAGCCATCAAAAGATTTGCCATTGGGATTTAAACAGCGACTTTCATTAGCATGTGCTTTAATTCATGAACCTCCAATTTTGTTTTTGGATGAACCAACATCAGGTGTTGATGTTATTGCAAGAAGAGAATTTTGGAATCATATCAATTCACTTTCTGACAAAGGAGTAACAATCCTTATTACAACTCACTTTATGGATGAGGCTGAATATTGTGACAGATTAAGTTTGTTTTATAACGGAGAAACAATCGCTCTTGGGACTCCTCAAGAATTGAAGGAAAAATCAGGTACAACTAGTATGCAGGATGCTTTTATTAAGTTGATTGGGGAGAGTGAAAAATGAAAATTTTGCGTGCCTTAATCCAAAAAGAATTTTATCAGATAGTAAGAGATCCGAGTAGTATTATTATTGCTTTTATTTTGCCATTTATTTTGTTAATTATATACATGTATGGAATTAATTTGGATACGGTAAAAATAAATTTAGGGATTAAAAATGATGATGTAAATCCTGAAATTTCGACTTTAGTAAAATCATTTGGAAACAGCAAGTATGTCACTTCTGCGGTTTATTTTGATCAAAATAAAATGTATCAAGATATAGTTCATTCCAGGCTTGATGGTGCTATTATCATTCCTAATGATTTTTCAACCAAATTATCACGGAATGAAACGGCGGAAGTAATTGTTATAACTGATGGAAGTGTTACGAATACTGCAAATTATGTACAGAGCTATCCAGTGCAGATTATAAACCAGTGGTTGTTAATAAGTAAATATAAAACAAGCATATCACCCCCTCTTGTATCGAGCGATGTGAGATATTGGTATAACCAAGAGATAAACAGTCATTATTTTATTTTACCAGGCTCTTTGGCGATTACGATGACCCTTATTGGGATTTTATTAACGGCTCTTGTTGTCGCAAGAGAGTGGGAACGTGGAACAATGGAAGCTATTCTCAGCACTCAAGTAAGAAAAATTGATATTGTTTTAGGTAAATACATTCCATATTTTACTCTTGGAATTCTTTCAATGATTTTCAATGTATTTATATGTATATGTGTTTTTCAAATTCCATTTAGAGGAAATCTTCTGGTTTTATTTTTTGTAAGCGGATTATTTTTATTTGCGTCTGTTGGTATTGGGTTATTAATTTCAACCTCATTGAAAAACCAATTTTTAGCTAGTCAAACTGCAATTGCTGTAGGGTTTTTGCCAGCTCTTTTACTTTCGGGTTTGATGTTTCCGATAAATTCTATGCCTGTAATGTTTCAGTGGTTAACTATGATTTTGCCACCAAGGTATTTTGTTACGTTTATTGAAAGTGAGTTTATGGCTGGCACAGTTTGGACTATTGTTATATTTAATTCTGTATTTTTGATTCTTTTAGGGAGTATTTTGTTTATTGCAGTGTATAACAAAACAGGTACAAGGTTAGAGGGGTAAATTATATGCTGTCACGGATGGTATCTTTAATTAAAAAAGAATTTATTACAACTTGGAAGGATCCTAAAAGTAGGGGCATTATAATTATGCTCCCATTACTGCAACTTTTCATTTTTGCAAACGCAATTACTATGGAAGTTAAAAATATTGATATGGTTGTTCTTGATAGAAGTAATACTAGGATATCAAGGGATCTTATATCACGATTCGATGGTTCTCCAAGGTTTAGACATATTATAAAAGTAGATGATAACAAAGAATTTACGCATTTAATTACGATCCAAAAAGCTCAATTAGGTTTAGAAATAAATAACGATTTTGCAAGTTCTATTAGTGCAAAACTTCCTACTTCTGTCCAAATAATTGCAGATGGAAGACAAACAAACTCAGCATCTATTGCAAGTTCTTACGCTTCTGAGATTGTCAGAACTTTTTCAGAGGAATTGAATCCTAAAGAAAAAGCAAATATTAATATAAAAATTAGAAATTGGTATAATCCAAACTTAGAATACCAGTGGTATATTTTGCAAATTTTAATAACCTTATTATCTCTTGTTATAACCCTTATTCTTACAGCATTATCTATCTCAAGAGAAAGAGAAATGGGGACTTTTGATCAGCTGGTTGTCAGCCCTTTAACATCATTTGAAATTTTAGTTGGTAAGACGATTCCTCCACTTATTATCGCGATGGCATTAACTTCTATGATGACATTGATAGTTGTTTTTGGATTCCATGTACCATTTTATGGCTCTCCTTTATTATATATTTTTGCGTCTCTTGTTTCTTTACTATCAATAGTTGGCGTTGGATTATTTATTTCATCAATATGTAAAACTCAACAGCAAGCTATGTTAGGAGTACTAACATTTCAGATGCCTGCGATTTTATTATCAGGTTATATTTCTCCGATTAAAGATATGCCAATTTTCTTTCAATATTTAACTTGGCTAGATCCTATTAGATTTTTTATGGTTGTGACCAGAGGGATTTTCTTTAAAAATATGGGGTTTTTTGATACTTGTATAAATCTAATTCCATTAGTTTTTATTGCAATATTAACATTGTCTCTTGCAAGTTGGACATTCAAAAGACAATTAGACTAAGATTTGTCTGAGAATAAATAATCAATTTGTTTTAACATTGCACTTTTTACAGATTCTGCTAAAGAGGGTTTTGTTTCTCCCTTAGGATTTTTATTTGTGGATAATTTTCTTTTTTCTGCCGCTTGTGTGGCTTGAGCTTCTTCTTTTAGTACCGTTATAGCACAATCTTTTGGTTCATTAGTTTTTGTTGGGGTAATGGAGTATTTAAGCGTAATAGAATCACGACTATCTTTTACATTGAATAAGACAACAGGTCCTTTAATCCCTTTTTTCTGAGTAATATCACAAAACTCGTCAATTCCTTGGTGTATTTTATTTCTGGTTACTTCATCAGAAACATGCGCTAGGATTCTTTTTGCTGTTTTAGAGTCTTTTTTCATCCCAAACTGAAGGTTTGGATTACTGTAATTATAATTGGTATTCATAAATTCTTCCCCTATTAATAGTCTATTTTTATATAACAATGCTAAAAATATTTTTTGCTAGGGAGGATGTATTTGATTTTGAGTACAGCATATAAACTATCAAAAATCTGCATTAAAAAATGCGCTTGGTGCGATTCGAAGGGGTAAATTTTACGCGACCTATCCCTTAAAAGGAAGGACTCCGTTTATGAGCCTCAAAATGATTAATTATCATTTTGAGATAAACATTAAATAAATTGGAAAATAATAAAAGAATAAATGGAGGAGCTCTATCAACTGAGCAGCGAAGTTGGTACTAAAAAAGACTCCAATTAGGGAGTCTTATAAAATGGTGCGCTTGGCGCGATTCGAACGCGCGACCTATCCCTTAAAAGGGGAGTGCTCTACCAACTGAGCTACAAGCGCAAAATTATTAAGTTGTCACAAAATTAAGTTTATACTTCCGTGCAAAACAAGCGTAAAACAATCTCTGTTACTCTTGGCTAGCAAAATAAGTTTATCAAGAACATGATTTGGCGTCAACTATTTTTTTGGAATGTTGCGCGTCAGATGGACTATTATTAATGGAGTAACAAGGTTTTATTCTTCAATTGTAAGCCAATACTTAAATATCATTGATTGTTGTATTTTTTTGTTCCGTTCTAACTTTTGTTTTTATTGGGTAATATTTTAATTTTGGTGTATTTTCAGAATCTATAGCCTCAGATTTTTCATCTTTGGATATGTTTATAATTTTAGGTTCTTCTTGTTTTTTGATTTCCTTATTAGGAGAATATGTGTTTATTTCAATAATATTAACATCTTTTTCTGTTGTAGGAGATTTTTTGTTATTAATCTCTTGGAAATTCTTTTCTGCTGGTGTACCAAATTTCTTTTGAGCTTTTTCATACTTTACTCGAGCATTCTCTAAACGTTTTTCTTTAAGATGTTTTTTGTATTCTTTTATAGAACGGTGAATTTTGTCTCCGATTGGTTCAATACCTGCTTGTCGTTGTTTTTGTTCATATTCACCATATTTATCTGCAGTATCTGTATAAATGATTTTAGCTCCAGTTTTATACCAGCGGAATTTTTTAGTAACTATATTATCAATATTTTTTGGCCCATATTTGATAGTATTATCTTTAGTCAACAATGATGCAGGGACTATATTCGTTTGAACGCTTTGTGCAATTTGAGGTGCAAGCATTTTTGAGTAATCTCTTACTTTTTCTAACTGCTCAGTTGAAGGTGATAAAGTATTTGCTACCATTCTATTTTCGCAACTGCTTATTGGTTTATAGAATGTATTGCTCCATAATTCTATGTTTTTATCAGTATCAATTAAAACGGCATATGTAGATAATTTTATTGCTGGATCAATAACGCTGGCACCTGCAATATTTAAGAAATCCCATAGGGTTCTTCTCATAAAATAATTTTGAGCATCTGCTGATGTTGTGATTAATAATATTTTGTTAGTGTTGAACATTGTTGCTAGTTTTTTTGCATTAATATAGTCAACATTATATCCTTTTTTAAATCTCATCATAGATGCTTTTGTTGCACTCACAAGTCTTGGGCTTCTTTGAAGTTGATCTCTTATTTCTGAAATAGTTGGGGATTCAATTGTACCAGAGATATTTAGTTCATTAATAATTTGGTTTGAAAAAAATTCAGCGGCTTCTTCATAAATAAAAGAGTCAAGGCTTGTTTTGTTTGCTATATTATCTGGAATAATGACAACTTTATAATCTGCTGCCAAAACGCTATGGCAAACAAATAATGATAATAGTATAACTAATAATCCCCTTGCTACCCTTCTCATACTATTAATTATATCATAACTTATAGATATTTCTAATCTTTATGGGTCGTATGGTCTAAATTCTTATATATAAGGTATTTTGACCATTGTAACAAATGTATCAATTTTTTAAAAAATGGAATCTGGGCATTGTGAAATCATTTTATATATATAGTAATTAAAAAAGAGAGGTACTTATGTCTGCAATTTCTAATATAAATAAGTTATTTAATATTGCAAAGATGAATGATGCTGGTTCTGCTATTATGGGAGCGAACAATTCTGAAATGGGAGCGGTCCAAAGTGGAGGCACTCCAGGCTTAAAAAATGGATCGGCTTGGGATATTGTTAGGGCGAAAGAATCTTTAAATTATGAAGTAGCTAAAAAACAGGTTGATAACAAATAAAAATTGAGGTAATAATATGTCAGCAATTTCAGCAATACAATCTAGAACAAATATAGGACAAAGTTATTCAGCGGCTTCCGATATGATGGGTGCTGCTGATTCAGAAACGTCATCTCTGCGCGATGGTGGATCTCAAAATCTACAAAAAAATAAAAATATAGATACTCAGCGTGAAAAAGATGAATTAACATATGAATATACAAAAAAACAGGAGGATTCTAAGAAGAATAAATAATCTAGTTACATATTAATATTAATAAAGGCTACTTTATAAAGTAGCCTTTTCTATGTTTAATTATTGTGTGTGAAAAACTTTTAAAATTGTAGACTTTGGGCAGGATATCTATTGTAACAAATGTTTCAATTCTAGATAACTTTGAAATTACAGAGATATAAAAATACTTTATATTCATGAGATAAAATAACCATTGAGGTAGAGATGCTTTCAGCAATTTCCGCAATCAGATCCAGATTTTCAATGAGAACCGCAGAAGATTCTGCTTCATCTATGATGAGAGGTTCAGATGCTTCAAGAGCAGGACTCGGTAATTCCGGGGGTGACGATGAAGTCTCCTATGCTGGCTTAAACGGCAAGGATGGTGATATGAGTTTAGATATGATGAAAGACAGTTTAACTTACGATTATTCAAAAGCAGAATCAGAAAATGATAAAAAAGAAAAATAAAAGAGACTGACATTTAGCCAGTCTTTTTTTTATTGCCTTAATAATGTTCAAAAACTAAGCTTCAGGAACATCTTTAGTACTTAATGCAATTCTATGTTCTTTTGGAGTGAATCTTTTGATAAGAACTTCGATTTCGTCTCCGACTTTGAACATATTGAATGGATTAACATTTTCATTGCTCATTTCAGAAACAGGAAGTAATGCTTCTACTCCAGGGAATATGTTAATGAATGCACCAAAAGTAGTGATTTTATTAACAGTACCTTTCAAAACTTGACCTTCTTCGAATTTGCCTTCGATTTGTTGCCAAGGATTTTCACCCATTCTCTTTAAACTTAAAGAAATTCTCTTTAATTCAGTATCAATCTTAATGATTTTAACTTCAAGAGAATCACCAAGTGTCAAGATATCTGAAGGGTGTTTAATTCTTTGCCAAGAAATTTCAGAGATTGGTAATAAACCATCAATGCCATTGATGTCAATAAATGCACCAAAGTCTGTAATTCTAACAACAGTACCTTTAACAACGGATTCTTCTTCTAGAGAAGCTAATACGTTGTCAACAACTTGATCTCTTTGTTCAGCAACAGCTTGACGTTGAGACAAGATTAATTTATTTTTCTTAGGGTCAGCTTCAAGAACTTTAACTTCAATTTTTTGATCAATCAAACCATCAAAAGGAATTCCTGTTCTCAATTGAGAAGAAGGTATAAATCCTTTTAAGTCAGCGATATCAACTAAAACTCCGCCTTTAACAGTTGAAACAACTTTAGCAAGGATTGTATCTCCTTGGATTTTAGCATCATTTAATTGAGCCCAAGCTTGAGCGAATGCGATTCTCTTCAATGATAGTACCATTGAATCATCATCATTTTCTTCTCTTAAAACATAAAATTCTTTTGTGTCACCAATTGCAATAGTTGGTTCATCAGAAGCTAATTCTTTGTTCGATAAAAATGCTTCCATTTTAGCACCTTTAACGCTTACTAAGTATCCTTCTGATTCTTTTTTTACGATTGTACCTTCAACGATATCTGCAACGGCATAAGTCTTTGAAAAAGACTCTTCCAATAATGTTTCAAATTCATCTAGTGTTTTTTCTGTGGTTGGCATGTTATATTCCTCCTTTTATTTCGTTTATAACTTTTTCTATTACGGATTGTGGGGTTGAAGCCCCAGCAGTGATAGCAATGTCTTTTGCATTGTCTATCAGTTTTTTATAATTTACTAATTCAGTATCATTTTCAATGTGGATTGTTTTTGAATAGTCTTTTAATATCTCAGCTAAGTGAGTTGTGTTGGCACTTTTTTTTGACCCTACAACAATCATTAGGTCGTTTTCTTGAGCAAGTTCTTTCGCTTCTTTTTGACGCATTGAAGTACTTGAACAGATTGTATTTGCAATTTGTAATTCCTTTGATATTGGAGTTAAATAATCAACAATGGCAGTTAAGTTTGCCATTCTTTGAGTCGTTTGAACAACTACTCCTACTTTTTTATGTTTTTTAATTCTATCTTTATATTTTTCTAGTTGTTCAGGTTTACTTGCAATAACAACATTATTACTCCATAATTCGGCATTTGCTTTTATTGCAACTACTTCGGGGTGTTCGGATTTTCCTACAATTACTAGAAAATAGCCATCCTTGGCTAATTCTATTGCCTTTTGCTGAACCTTTTTAACGTCCAGACATGTTAAATCAACTATCTCAAATCCGGCTGTTTTAATGTTTTCAAAGATTTCAGGAGAAGCTCCGTGGCTTCTTATGACACAAATGCCATTGCCATGTTCAGGGAGTTCGTCAATAGTCTTAATACCCATTTTATCTAATTCTTGGATTACTTGGGTATTATGAATCAATTCTCCTAAAATAAAAATATTTTTATCAGGGTTATCTGCTTTTAACTTCTTTACAGTTTCAACGGCTCTTTTTACTCCGTAACAAAAACCTGCAAATTTTGCTAATTTAATATTTCGACTGCTCAAAAACTTGAATCTACTTTCTAAATGACTAGAGAAAAAATCTCAGTAATTACATTTAACAATAAACATTCACTTAAATCAAGTGGTTAGGGCTTAGGTTGATTGATTGATACTAAAAGTTGTCAGATTTATATCTTAAAAAATCTTTACAAAATAGCAATTTTTTCAAAAAATACGCCTTATGACCTATATGGAATTAGGTAACTTCAACTATCAAAGTCGTGTGGGAAAACCTCAGCTTAAGTTTGGTCGCAAACTTAAAGAGGAAGAAAAACCTGACTATGAAAAGACAATAAATCAATCATTTGATTATTTAGGGATTCAAAATCGTGCATTAATTTTACACGGTTCGTCTTTCCCTGATTCTATAAATCGTAATTTTTCAAAGGGTAACTCGAAACGCAATATAGTGACTCCAAGAAATCCATATGTTGGTTCTCCATATTTTTCAACAAAATTTAATGATTTTATGAAAATGAATGGATTTAATGCTATACAACTTGGACCTAATGGAAAATTAAACAAAGGTGATAATTCTCCATATGCTGCGTCTGTGTATGCAAAAAATGAGAATTTTCTAGTATATGACAAATTAAAAGAAGATGATTATGCAAATATTATCAAGGATGAGGATCTTAAAGGTTTAGAACCAATAATTCAAAAAACCAATAATAATTATGATAAATCTGATTTTGATGAAGCACGTGAAGTTGCAGGGATTGTGACAGGTCGAGCTTATAAGAATTTTGAAACAAAAATAAATAGCGGTGATGAGAAAGCTCAGGCACTAAATAAAGAATTTGTAGCATTTAAAAAAGAAAATAAATCTTGGTTAGAAAAAGATAGTATTTTCAGAATTTTGTCTGATATCCATGGAACTGACGATTTTAATAAATGGGATAGTGAAATTGATAAGAACTTAATTGAGAGAAAAGAAGCTGAAGATGACGATGCTTCTGCTCGTTATGATAAAATAAAATCTAGATCAGAACGTAAAATTGACAAATATATGTTTGCACAGTTTCTTGTAGATAGACAAGAAAAGGAAGACGCAATTGAAAGAAAAGATAGTGGAATTAAATTTATTGGTGATTTACTTGTTGGCTTCTCAAGAGCTGATGAGTGGGCGCATCCAAATGCTTTTGTAAAGGATTGGGAAGTTGGTGCTGAATATGGTGGTGCTGGCAATAGCCAACAGTTATGGAATTTGCCATTGATAAATCCTAAAAAATTATTTAATGAAGATGGTTCTCTGGGAGAATCTGGTAAATTGTTGAAAGAAAAAATTGCAAGAACATCAAAACATGTTGAAAATTTAAGAATAGACAATGCTATGGGCTTAGTTGATCCATATGTTTATAGACCATCTACAATTCAAATGGAAGATAAATATGTTGATGGTGCTCCAGTTAAAGCGGTATCAAGAGAAAAATTAAGAGCTGGTTATGTCGCAAATTTACATGAAATTGATCCAGATAATAATTATGCAAAGATACTTCATAATATTGTTATCCCTACCTTGAAAGAAAATGGAGTTGACCCTAAACAAGCTGTATGGGAGAACTTGGGTGAACAAAGTCCTACGTTCAGTAAGGTATTTTATGATCAAGAAAAATTGCCAGGTATAACAGTTGCAGCGGGAACAAGAATGCAAAATGCTCCTAAGGATAATTGGAGCTTATTGAGTTCGCATGACAACCCTCCTACAGCTCATTATTTAAGGCAAGGTTGGGTATTCAAAAATGATGCTTGGAATCCAATGTATTTGGGTGGATATTTAAATCCTGATCCAGCTCGTGCTAAAGAAAAAGATAAATTTATTGAAGAAATTTCAAAAAATCCACAAAAAAGATTGCAAGCTAAATATGCAGAATTAATGCGTGGTACAAAGAATATTCAAGTATCTTTTGTAGACTTTTTTGGTATAGATAAGATTTATAATTGTCCAGGAACAACGAATAAGGATAATTGGAAATTAAGATTAAATTCTAATTATGAGGATACTTATCATAAGTCTTTAGAAAGTGAATCTGACCCTGCGATGAATATGCCTCAATTATTGGGGGTTGCGGTGAATGCAAAGGCGAGTTTGGATGTCGCAGAAGGCCGGGAAACGGATGAAGAAGTCAATAATGAAGTTTCTGATCTGGAAACCTCTTTGAAAAAATATGATGAGATTTTTAAGGAACCTGAACCAGAAGTTTAGGTGCTATGCACATAAACAAGTTCCCATTTAAATTCCAGTTATTTTCTAAAATTAGAAATCTATGATTATTTTTATATTTCACGCCAAAAATAACTCACTATATGTTTAAAGTTGCCAATATTCTAAGACAGCATAGCGACGCGGCAATTCAGTTTTATTTTGGTGGGTATGGTTGCACCCTATGAACTGAGGTTTAGTAGCTAAGCGGTTTGGTAGTTTAGAAGAACATAGATATAGAGTTTTATTATTAAAAAATGGTATGACTTTTATGTTGTCCCAAAAATGGGAAAAGCCCTGACGAGGGGCGGACCTCATAAGGGCTTAGGTAACATAATACTCAAACTTTTGATTATGTTATAGGTATCATATAATAGTTTTAGAGTTCTGTTCCCGTCCTCACAGGAAGAAATGGTATAACCGAGTGATTGGTTAGAGTTTCTGACCTGCTGGGGCAACATCTGTGACTGGCTAATTTTCTATAAAAGACAGCAAACAAGTATCATTTCGAACATTTCTGCTCTAAAATTTAGATGATTATACTATCGTTGTATCCTCTGTTAAAAATTGTCCAAGTCTACTCTGTAAATGTATATCATTATTATTTACTATAGAGCTACATTTTGCAACCCCCATGGTGGGTCAGAAGCAATAATTTGTTACAAATTATTTTTTAAATTTAGCTTGCGAGGAAATTAAAGTTATTTTATACGGTTACTTCATGGCTCTTAAATTGAGCATTATAAAGAGTTCTGTAAGCACCATTTTCTACGTCTAATAATTGTTCGTGAGTTCCTGTTTCAACTATGTCACCTTGATTTATAACAACAATTTTATCGGCATTTTGGATTGTTGAAAGTCTGTGCGCAATGACAAAAACGGTTTTATCTTTCATAAGGTTTTCTATGGCTTTTTGAACTATGGCTTCAGCTTTATTATCAAGAGCAGAAGTTGCTTCATCAAGAATAATTATTGGAGCATCTTTAAGGAATGCTCTGGCGATAGCAACTCTTTGCTTTTGTCCGCCGGATAAAAGAATTCCACGTTCACCAATAAAAGTATTAACACCATCTTTTAATTCCGCAATAAATTCATCTAAAAATGCCATTTTTATTGCTTGTTGTAAATGTTCTTCTGTTGCATTTTCATTTCCAAGCATTATATTTTCTCTGATTGTTCCAGAGAAAAGGAAATTGTCTTGGAATACAACCGCAATATTTTGTCGCAGAGATTTGATGGAATAATTTCTAATATCAATCCCATCAATTTTTATTGCCCCAGATATTACATCATAAAACCTTGGTAAAAGGCTTACTATAGTTGATTTACCACCTCCAGAATTCCCGACAAAGGCGATGGAGTTGCCTTTGTCAACTTTGAGATTAATATTTTTTAAAACAGGTGTGTTAGGGATATATTCAAAACATATATTGTCAAAGGTAATGTTATTTTTTATTCCGTTAAGTTCGACAGGATTTTCTATATCCATAATTTTAGGATTTGATTCAAGAGTATTAAAGACGCTTTCTATTGCCATAAATGACATTTGTACGGCGTTAAAATTATTCCCTATATTTTTTACAGGTTGATATAACATAATTAGGGCGGTGATGAATGAAACGAAGCTCCCTGAAGTTATTTCTCCTGTTAAAATTAAATGACTTCCATAGCCTATTGCTATACCTATACCAATGGAAACAGTTATATGCATAAATGGAGAGAGCCAAGAAGTTTTTTGAACCATTTTTATTCTAAGACTAAATACGTTTTTTAAAATGTTTTTAAATTTGTTTGTTTCGTGTTCTTCTAAATTGTAAGAGGATATTGTTTTATTTCCCGAAAAAGTTTCATTGAACGCTGTAATAATTGCAGAGTCTGCGAATATTGTTTTATCAAATACGCTTTGGATTCTTTTTCTAATAGTCGCAACAGGGATGAAAGCAAAGCCAAGGATTATTGTAGCCATAATTGCGAGTTTCCAAGAGTTGTAGAATAAAACTGCTACGAGGGAAATTGAAGAGAATAATCTTTGAGAGAACACTTTAAGATTATCCAATAATCCAGCGCAGGCGGCGTCTGCCATATTATTAAATTGGAAAATTACATCTCCCGAATTTTTATTATCATAAAAAGAGGTTTCAAGCTTGAGCATTTTTTGATATAGATCAAATTTTAGTCTATTGGTTATTTTTCCGCCAACCCATGTGTTGAGGTATATTGCTAGATAATTTAAACCTCCTTGAATGGATGAGAATGCTACAATTAAAAAGGGTATATACCAAGGAGATTGAACAGATTTCGCAACCATAACTAAATCCATATAAGGTTTAAGTGATAATGCAATGATGGCATCTAGTGACCCTATTGGAATGCAAATAAGCATCGCACAAAGAGCTCTGAACCAGTATGGTTTAACATACGGCCACATCCTATTATAATTTATATATACACTTGAATTTTTAATTTTATCTAGGGATTCTTTTATATTCATTTTAGTTCCTTTTTCAAAAACATATTTTTTCTATTGAATATTGTTATTATTATAGTTATTAAAGGATTATTTCTTATCATTTTTGCAACGTCTTTTCATTGTAACCCAGGATTCCATCCCATTTCTGTAAAATATTATCATAAGGAGAGTATTTTGAAAAGTGCATTGGAGAACTTTTTACTATCTTTATAAAGATTTCGCTATAATTTTTAACCAAGGTTTCCTTGTAGAATACTGTCAATTGCTTCATCAATATTTGCCAATGATTTTTTGTTATTTATCTGTATATTTTTACCAAATTCATATTTGGATATTTTCCTGATTTTTTTCTTATATTTCAAATATTTGAATATACCTACTTTAGTGAGTAGTTCTTTTTTTAAAATAGCAATAGCTTCTTCATATGGATAATCATTGGTGATTCTATTTATAACGGCATTGTAATAAGCATCTAAATTCAATTTCAAATTATGTTGTTTTAGCCGTTTAGGGATTAATGCAAATGTAGCCATAGCGGCTGTTTGCATTTCTGCAATATTACAGAGTTTATTTTTTATATGTTTTGGAGCGTATTTTCTATAATCGGCTTCTTTATGAAATGCCATACCCTCTTTTTCTTTGTTATTTTGATAATAATACCCATAAGATTTTGGAGTTATCCCAATAACAAGGAAATTTTCTGGGATAACAACTACCTCTGAAGCAACTGCCATGAGCATGTTTGCGGTATAGTAATCAGGATATGGTGGTTCATAAAAATTACCGTATTTTAACAATTTGACAAACAAAGTTCTACTATAAAGAAAGAATTGCATATTAAAACCAAATTTATATTCAAAATTTAGGCTAGATTGTATTAAATGTAACCGTTCTTCTATTGAAGGGCAAAATGGTTCTGTTTTTTTATTCATGTATTCTGAATTTTTGGTACTATCATAAAGATCTCCATTAGGAAACATTGGGGAAACATTTGGCTGCATATAAATGTATGCACCAAAATTTAAAAGTTCTGGACAATTATATTTTTGTATATATTGGATACATTTTTCAAAGAAATCTGGGAGAAGAGCATCATCATCTCCTAGCATTATTGTATAATCTCCACACGCAACATTATTAGCTACATTCCAGTTTGTAGTAACACTAATTGGTGTGTCTTGTCTCATATATTTGATTTTATTATTGTTTATACTATCAATATAACTTTTTATATCCTCATCTGAACAGTTATCGGAAATTATTATTTCCCAATTACTATAAGTTTGTTTTAGCACGCTATTAATAGCAAATTTTAATAATTCCAGTCTGTTTTTTGTTGGAATAAGAACAGAAAATTTAATATTTTGTGGATCCGCTTTTGTTAAATATTTTCTCCATACACCAAATTCTGTTAAAGATTTGTCAATTGTTGTTAAATTTTTATAATAATCATCAAATTTATCTTTAATTATAATGTTAGATGTATCTGGAGAAAAAAATGTTCTGCTTTTATCCCAATCTTCTTTTTTATATAAAATTTCATCCTGCCCTAGTACTCCAATGTTATACTTATTATTTAAAATAAAGTTGGTTAAACTATATTTCCCTGATTCTACACAAAAAGTATCCATTTTATATTTAGGTATTGATTTTACGTTAATATATTTTATGTACATGTTTCTATCTATGATAAAAGCGTTTGTCCTTATATGATAATTAGGGAATTTGGCTATTTGGCTTTCATATTTGGTTTTTTGTTGAAGTTCGTATAGTTTGTATCTTAATTTATTTATTCTATATAAGAACCCTTTCTTTTTATATTTATTTTTAATAATATTCCAAGGTATTAAATAATCTTTGGGAGTAACATCCCATGAACCACATGTCCCCATTAATTTTAATTTAGGGTTCTTGGCTAATTGATTTGAAAATTTCAAAAGCCAATTGTCAGATCTAATTATTGATGTCGATACAAGACAAAAAATATAGTCAGAATTTAACTGTAAGGCACATCTATAATAAGCTCCAAAATCATATCCATCATCTGGTAAATCAATAATTTTGGCATTTACTTCTTCTGCAAGTTTTTTTAGTTCTGAGTACTCTTCTTGTTTATCTTCCCAAGCTTTAGCTGCAATTATAAGATTATGTTCATACCCTGCGGGGTGTTCTATATATGATCTTAGGAATTGTTTTGCTCCTTCAATTCCATAATCTTTCCCCCGAGCAATGTATATTACGTCTATTAACATTCATTTATTTCCTTGTCATGTCCCATTACTCTATCCAATGGTAAATTTTTTATGCCTGTTCGTGCTCTGGCCATTTCATTAATTTGATCAAAATCAGAATATAGTATATAGCAATCGTAGTTATTAGATTTGCATTCTTTACAAATTAAATTATTTTTACGTGCTTTAAAAAGTTTGTTTGTATTTGTTTTTAAATAATCTCCGACTACCAATCTGTCATCAAAAGAACAGCAACACAATGAAATTTGTCCATTCCAGTTAATGTTTATTAATAAATTATTAACTCCACATGGAGTATTTTCATTAAAGTCTTTATAAGTGAAATCTTCCGGATAATATAAAATCCTACTTAAACCTTCATTATGACAGGCACTTGATGATGGGAAATTTTCATACCAATTTTCTCTTGGTCCATCATAATGGTTTTTGCCTAAATCTGTTATTCTTTTTAATGACATTTCAACATTGATACTTTTTGCCCAAATAGGATGGAAGGTAAACCCTAAATTTTTTGTAAATGTTTTCATTTTATCAAAATCTTCACCTAAATTATCTTTATACATATGATAAATTACTAGAACACTAGGGTTAACTTGTAACTCATCCATGTATTCACGTAATTTTAATAAATTTCCTTTTACAATTTCAACATCGCCCCCAATATGAGATTTCCCATAAGTTTCTTGATAAAAACCAGAAACAGAAACTTCTAATTCATCAATGCCAGCTTTTAGTATTTCTTTTAATTTTTTAGGGGAGTTAAAATTCGAGGATAGTCCACATTTCATTTTTTTTGATTTTATATACTTAATCATTTCAAGTAATTGCGGGTTTAAGAATGGTTCACAATATGAATATGGAGCTATTCTTGCATCAGGGCTTTCTTTTTTTATTTTATCAACAATTTTCTTAAATTTACTTAAATCCATTTGTCCTTTTTCACGTTGAAAAAGTTCTCTGCTACCAAAAGGGCATAGTATACATTTCAAATTACATTCTGATAAAATTTCTATAAAATAAAATTTTGCTAAATTTTTCTGATGAATTCTTTTTTTTCCTCTTAAAAAATCAATAACTAGTTGTCCTAATTTAAAACCCATAATTTAAGCTCCTCTGTTTATTTTGTATAATTCTTCTATATACCCGCGTCTTAACCAAAAAAGATTTCTGAATTTTTTATCAAAACCTCCTACATAATCCGTTAAATTAGGAACATTGTTATCTATTAAAGATTTTTCGTGCCATTCATGATTTATAGAATAGAATATTCTTGAAGTTCTTTTAATTGTTTCAAGATACTCTCTTGTTACTTCTTTATTAATTTCAGGAAAAGAATCACAATTTACAACTATATCAAATTGATTATCAGGTGCCTCATTGAAATACTTAGGGAATAAAATTTTTATTGCTTCAGGTTCATCATATTTATTATCCCCAGTACTTAGTATGAACTTTCTTTCTGGCATATTTTTCATCATAAAATATGATGAAATAAAACTAACAGAAGGAATATCTACCATAGTTACATTTTTTAAACCGATTAAATTACAATAAAAACTCAAAAGCCCAACACCACCACCAATTTCGCAAATTCTAGGATTTTCTATGTCTTTACAGAACTCCTTTATTCTTAAGGCTATATACAAATAAATTATATGGCGATTATTTATGCAGTTTTTATGTATTGGAATTCCAGTTAGTCCTGTTTGAAATTCAGGTACTTTAATTTCAAATCCCAACTTTTTTTCTATTAAATCAATTAATGTTTCGGGACTATAATAAATATAATCTTCTTTACTTGTATTATCGACACTTTCAGCTGGTATTACATTTAGCCATTCTGCAAAACTAACTAATGGATCAATTAAATAGAATTTTAAACTTTGATCTTGAATGTTTGTATATTTATTCTTTTTGATTTTCTTTTTTTGATTTTGGGTCTCATCATCATTTTCACATCCTGCGAAAAACCCATAAGTGGCTTGGTTTTTGCACATATTATTTAGAAAGTCAAGTGCTTTTTCATCTTCATTTTCTTTTAAATAATTAAAAAGTTTTTGATGTTTAGGAATGAAAATGTCTTGCCACATATCTGAAACTTCTGTTGGAGAAAAAATTTCTTTATTATTTGCATATAAAAATTTTAATTTTTCCAATATTTTTAAGTCATTTTTATTTTCTGCTTCTGGTGATTGTGCCCATTCAAATTTAATCTCCTTTTGTGGTTTAGCGTGGTAGCCATATTCAAATAGCTTTTTTGCTGAGTCTAATTCCCTATTTTCAGCTATTATCTTTTTTTTACCTCTTAATATATCAATAATATGTTGTCCTAGTTTAGAGCCCATGATAAAACCTCCGCTTTTGGTATTGCGACAATAAATTTACAACCCCATTCGGTTGTATAATCCAGTTGTTTAATAATTTCGTCTTTTATATTCCAAGGTGTAATTAAAATATAATCTGGTTTTGTTTCTCTAATTTTTTCTGGGCAATAAACCGGAATATGTGAACCCGGTAAATAGGTATTTTGTTTGTGTGGATTTAGATCAACTGAATAATCAATAAAGTCGGTTGAGATTCCACAATAATTGAACAGTGTGTTTCCTTTTGCTGCGGCGCCATATGCAACAATTGACTTGCCTTGGTCTTTAATATCAACTAATACTTTTAAAAATGCGCGTTTTGTTGATTTTACTTTTTCTGCATATTTTTTATATGTTTCAACATTATCAAGACCTAAAGTATATTCTTCATCTAAAACTTCTTTAACATTTTTTGTAATATGAAAACTTGCTTCCTCATGACAGCCATATATTCTTAATGAACCTCCATGAGTAGGTAGTTTTTCTACATCATAAATTTTTAGGCCATTTTTCTCAAATAATTTAATGGCGAATATTAATGATAAATAAGAATAATGTTCATGATAAATTGTATCAAACTGATTATATTTGATTATATTTAAAAGATGTGGGAATTCTATTGTAATTGTTCCTGTAGGTTTTAAGGCATTTTTCATTCCTTGTACAAAATCATTAATATCAGGTACGTGTGCTAATACATTACACATACATATTAAATCAGATTTTGGGACGTTATTTCCTAATTCTGCAGTGAAAAAATCAATTAAAGTACTTATTCCTTTTTTGATTGCTACATCAGCAACACTTTTGCAAGGCTCAACTCCAAGGTGAGGAATGTTTTTTCCTTTAAAATACTGAAGCATGTATCCATCATTACTAGCAACTTCCATTACATGAGAATTTTTGTCAAGATGTAATCTTTCGCAGATCATATCAGAGTACGTTTTACAGTGTTTTAACCAAGAACTGGAGTATGAACTAAAGTATGCATAATCTTCTGTGAAGATTTCATCACAAGGATTAAAATCTAATGTTTGGACCAATTTGCATTCTTCGCAAACATAAGTAATCAAAGGGTATGTTGTTTCAGACTTATAGCGATTTTCTTCCCCAATATAATTATTAACTGTAGGAGCCATATTCAAATCGGCAAAAACTACCCTTAACTCCTTTCCACAAAATCTACATTTATGTTCCATAATCCCCCACTATTCTATAAATATTCATTTACTCGTATTGTGTTAAAAACCACTATTAAAGCATATATCTAACATTAAATGGTGTAAATAAGCCGTTCGTCCTATATCGTAAATATTTAATTAAACTTAACATTATTCCTTACTTAAAATTTCATTAATTGCTTTGTCTAATGAATATTGAATTTTGTACCCAACTTCATTTGTCAATCTTGAATTGTTTCCAACTATTCTTGATGGTTGAGTTGTTTCTTCTTGTTTAATTACTAAATGTTGTTCTTTAGTCATCTTTTTAGCAATCGTAGTTGCATATTCTCTCAAGGAAACTCCAACCCCTGTACAAATATTGACACTTCCTTCAACATCTGAATCTACAAATTTTGCAAAAGCTCCTGCAATATCTTTTGTATACATATAATCTTTGACTAAGTCACCATTTTTGATTAATACTTCTTCATTGTTTTTTAGAGTGTTTATAATATGTGCGGTTAGTCGTTTTTCGTTTTCACCATGACCATATACATAAAATATTCTACCATATCCAAAACTGATTTCATTTTGTTTGCAATATGTTTCTGCAAGTTGGTGTAATTCATTTTTGCATTTTGCATAAATCGTTTGAGGATTTAATGTGTCATTTTCTTTTAAGGGTTCCTCTTTAAATTCATACTCAAAACATGTACCGACAAAAACAGCTCTTTTCCCGCCGTTTTCATTAAAATATTTAAGTAAATTTAATCCTGCTTTTACAAATTCAAAATTTATATTTGAAGACAAATAATCTCCTGTTGTTGCCCATGCAAAATTTAGGAGATGTGTTGGTTTAACCTGATTGAAAGCCTCTTTTATAGATTCTTCATTAAATATATTACATTTAATCCAATGAACTCCATTCTCAGCATTTGTATTATCTATAGTTAGGGCAGATATTTCATAACCCATATCCTGTAATGGTTTTATAATTTCTTTTCCTATGAGCCCTGTTGCTCCAGTTAATAATATCTTTTTATTATTTTGCATCATTATCTCCCCAACAAATTTTTTCTAATAATTTTTGCATTGGTGCATCTGCATCCTCATAATTTCGTATTTGTTTATCTTTTATAATATAGTTTTTAAATTTTGAACGATATGTTCCACTATTTTTAAATTTTTCTTTGGTATAAATTTCTCCATTTTTGCCAACAACACAAAAATCGTAATCTTGTTTAATCACAAAGTTACTCATTCCTTTTGGACCATTTTCCATCTTATATGCATCAAATTTATCTTTAGGAAGATTTCCTTTATGTCCTTTTTCAATAAAATCGATGTATAATTCTCTATCCATCAGATAACAGTTGCTTCTCACTGAATAATTTGGATATTTTTGTTTACCAATTTGTTCCTTAATTGTTTGAAAAAATATCTTTAATTTTTTAAATCCATAGGATATTTTTATGTGTTTATTTGTATGTTCATATTGTTTATCTAAATTCATTTTTAGATAATTATATTTTGTTGGACAAATTTCCCAAGCTCCGTAGGATCCCACTAATTGGTAATTTTTGTTTTTATTTATTGGCTCTATAAATTTATGTAACCAATTATCACATTGAATTTCAGAGGAAGTACTAATAGAAAAAATAAAATTTGATTTTGAAATTTTTGCAACTCGATAGTAAGCTCCAAAATCGAATCCATCATCTGGTAAATTTATAATTTTTGCATTAACTTCTTTTGCCACATTTTCTAATTCGTTATATTCATCGGGCTTATCTTCCCAAGCTTTAGCTGCAATTATAAGATTATGTTCATATCCTGCAGAATATTTTTTATATGATTCAAAAAAGTTTTTTACAGTTTTGATATTCCAATCTATTCCACGAGCCAAATATATAACATCTATTGTTGGATTAAAGTAAGGCATAATTTTTGTCTCTTTCATTCATAATAGGTTCTCCTAAATCTTTCCATTCAATGCCTATTTTAGGATCATTATACCTGATTCCTCCGTAGCATTTAGGATTAAAGAATTCACCTATTTGATAATAAACGACTGTATTATCTACAAGCGTTTGGAATCCGTGTGCAAACATTGGTGGAATATAAAGGATTTTGTTATTATCTTCTGTGAGTTCAAAACCTTGCCATTGTAAATAAGTCGGTGAATCTTTTCTCAAATCCATAATTACATCATAAAAGGCACCACTGGTGCAAGATACAAGTTTTGGCTCTATAAAAGGGGCTTTTTGATAATGCATTCCACGTATTGTATTTGTCTTATAATTTTTAGAAATATTACACTGGCAAATATCAAAATCTATCCCGTGCTCTTTTAATTCGTTTTTGCAAAATTGGCGAGCGAAAGTTCCACGTTCATCTTTGAACTCTTCCATTTCTATTAAATATGCATCTTTTAAATTTGTTTCTGTAAATCTCATTGTTACCTCTTTTTAAATGATAAAGTATTTCTTATTAGTTTTATTATAGTTTTAATAATTAATATAATTTGGTGTTTTAAATATAATTGAGATAAAACATCTGCCCAATATCCATATTCTTTGTCGTCACAGAATAGTTTAACCATTTGTATATAAAAATGTTTGTAGCCTTTGTATTGCCCTGGAGATTGTATCATTTTATCGATACATTTTTTCCTTAGTTTGATATCTTGTAATCCCATGCATATATTTATAAATCCAATAATAAATTTAAAATGTTTTATTTTTGGATATAATTCGTTTTCACTATTTCCTCTAGAGTACGAGACGTCTGTTTCTTCTTCTCTACCATAAGAAACTATTCCTTTATCTATAACTCTTACAGGGATTTTTTTATTAAAAGCTTCTACCATAATGCATAAATGTGGCATTATGGTGTAAATATTATCAAAAATGTTTCTCATTATTGTGTCATTAATTAATGATGTTTGCCAGATGCCTGCAGGTAGAAATACAAATTGGCAAATTTGTTCTGCTAAGTCATTTTTAACTTTATCAGGAAGATAATCTCTTGCAACGCATATTAATTTCTCTTTGTTATTAATTGCGCTTTCTACTTCTTCCCAATGAGAAAAATTATAATTATCATCATCTGCAAGTATCCATGAATATTCCATATTTGTATTCAATATTGCCATTGCAATATTGCCGGATAAACCAATATTATAATTGTTTTTTTTATATTGTAAATTCTTGTGTTCCATCATTAGATTTTGGATAAGTTCTTCTGTTCCATCATTAGAGTTATTATCTATAATTAGAAGATTATACTCTTTTACGGGAGAGTTTTCTTCAAATAATTGATCAAGTGTTCTCTTTAAATTATTTTTTCTATTATATGTAATTAAAATCAATTGTAATTTATCTTTAACTGTCATTGAATTATATTCCCTTCATATTCATCTTTATCTAAGAATGGGAACATGTCTTCTAAACTTGCAGAGATCATTGTTCCATCAGGTAATTTTTTGGATGATAACTTTGGTGCAAAACCATATTCTTTTTCTACTAGAACTTCGCAAATAATTGCATCTTTTTCTTTTAGGACTTCTTTTATTTCTTTTTCCATACTCTCAGGATTTGAAATTTGTTTTGTTTTAAATCCGAATGCTTTTCCTATTTCAATAAAATTAGGAACACTTACTCCACTATCATCTCCAGAGCCTGTCATATGACCTTTGAAGAAGTTTCGTTGTGTTTGTCTGATAGATGAATAACCATTGTTATTTATAACAAACAACTTTATAGGAAGATTATTAAATTTTATTGTTTGTAGTTCTTGTAAGTTCATCATAATAGAGCCATCACCTTCAAGACAAATTACATCTCTTCCTTTAGCATCATAACAAGCTCCAATAGATGCAGGAAGCCCATAACCCATTGAAGCGTTTCCAGAGTTTAGGATGTATCTTTGACCTTTTTTGATTATTGCGTTTTGAAATGCACAAACACAAGCAGATCCATTTGCCATAACAAAAATGCTGTCTTCATTTAAACATTTGGTTAAAGTATATGTAAAGTGATATGGATTAATTACATCTGGTTTTTGTTCTTGTTCCGGATGGTTAATAAAGGAATATTTGTCTTTTAAATTTTGACAGAATTCTAACCAGTTTGAGTTATACCCCTCACCCTTCCCTCTCCCGCAAGGGGCGAGGGTATTTAAAGATATATTTCCACACCATTTATCTTGTTGTTGTTCACAATAGGCGAGGGTATCAAAGGACACCTCTTTTTTTGTATCTTCTCCCACAAGTGGCGAGTATATTTGTAATAATTCTGGAATAAAATCGGCTAAGTCAGCATTTATTGCTAAATCAGGTTTTACTAAAGGTTTTTTAAGTTCTGCTTCATCAATGTCAACAACTATTTTGTAAGCATTTTTAGCAAAGTTTTCCCAATTGTAACTTGCTTGTCTCACGTTATTTCTAGTCCCCAAACACAATACCAAATCTGCATTTTGAAGTGCGAAATTTCCAGCTCTTTGCCCAATTGTGCCAATTCTTCCAACATAATGAGAATTATTATCTTCCAGCAAATCAAAACCATTAAAAGTTGTGACTACAGGAATATTTAATTTATTAATTAATGTATTAAAGTTATCAATTTGTCCAGAGAGCCTGATACCGTGTCCCGCAACAATAAGGGGTCTTTTTGATTCCTTGAGTTTTGTGATTACTTCATTTGTTAATGATTGAGTAAGGTTGGGATTTGGTTCCCTCGCCCCTTGCGGGAGAGGGTTAGGGTGAGGGGTGTTTAATTCTTCAAGAATAACCTCATAGCACCCATCAATATTTGTATCTATTTCATTATTCCAAAATCTCAGAATCCTAAAATCTTCTGTGTTTAAATAAAAAATTCTTTCAGTATCTTTAAAAGAATCAAAATGTTGTCCACCATCTACTTCAATTATCAATCGGTTTTCAAGACAAATAAAATCAGCGATATATTTGTTGTTTATTTGATGTTGACGTCTGAATTTATATCCAGTCTGAGAATTTCTTAATATATTCCAGAGTTTTTCTTCCTGTGGAGTTTGATTTTTTCGTAAATTCCTTGCAAACTCTTTGGTATATGGAAAGTATTTTCTGTGCGAATGGTTTAACCCCTCATCCTTCCCTCTCCCGCAAGGGGCGAGGGTATTTGGAATAAACTCAATCAATTCGTCTTCTTCAATCAGGGCTGCTTGAATATTCATAGGAATATCCAACCAAACAGGACCTTTTCTGCCTGTTGTTGCTTCGTAAATAGCTTTATCTAGATGATATTTTATTTCATTTGGTTCTGTTACCATTTTTGAATATTTTGTTAAATGCTTAACTGTAGAAATTATATCAACTTCTTGGTCGCCTAATTGTCTAGGAGGTATTTCTGGGCAGCTTGCTATAGTTGTTGTGTATTTAACTTGTCCAGAAATATATAAAACAGGCACAGAATCAGTCCATTGTCCAAAAACACCATTCAAACAATTTAATCCGCCAGGCCCTGTTGTAACATTAACAACTGCAAGCTTTTGGTTTACCCTTGCATATCCCTCGGCAGCAATTGCGCAGGCTTGTTCATGGTGGTTAGCTGTATATGAGATTTCTCTTCCTAAGCTATCATTAAGGTGCATTGCTCCACCACCAGATACCATAAAAAAGTGTTCTACCTTGTGATATTCTTTTAATCTTTTGGCTATATAGTCAGATAACTTAATCTTCATTTTTATTCCTCTGTTTTAAATTATATTTATATCCCATTCCATGTCTTTTTTTATTATTTTGGCTGGGTTCCCTGCAATTATTGTATTTTCTTCTTCAAAATGCGTTGTCACTACTGAATATGCACCAATAATTGTGTTCGCGGGTATTGATACTTCTTTTAGTATTTTTACTCCATGTGCAATCCACGTATGATTGTTGATTATTATTGGTTTTTGAGCATCATTAATGATCATTTTATCTTTAATATTTTTTATGTTGTGGCCATCAGATGGCCAAAATCTTACATCAAATGATATTAGGCAATCATTTTTAATTTCTATTCCAGGACATTTAGTAATCAAAAAATCTACTCCCAGAATAGTGTTATTATCACCAATGTCTAAAATTTGATTTTTGTAACCAACAAAATCAAAATGAGAATTACAGATTTTATTATTTTTGCCAATATTGATATGGACATTGGTATTGTTAATATTAATTGTTGAATCGGTCAATTTACTTGTAATATCAATTTTTATAATACAGTTTTGAATATTTGGGGATATATTAATTTTTAATTTATTTTCTTTTATAAATTTAAAAATTTCTTTATTATTTGCATTCTTATCATTATTTGTAAAAATAATTTGGTTATTACCACCAAAATTTAATTTAGTACGTTTCTTCATAAGAAGAAACAATGGATTAAAGATATAAAAAGTTTTATGAAAGACTTTGTTGGCAATAATTATATTGTTTGATAATTTAATTTTAGACATTCCTTTAAATCCTTTACATCTTTTACTACTAAATCTGAGTTATTTATAAGTGGTTGTTTATTTTCTCCATAACCCCACAATACTCCTATACCTTTTATTCCTGCATTCTTTGCTGCAATCATATCACTTGCTGCATCCCCAACCATAATAGTTTCTTCTTTTACTAGATTATATTTTTCTATGATATCAATTAGCATTTCTTCTTTAGATATAGGTTTTTCAAATTTATCAATCGTATAAATATCATCAAACATATCTAATTTGAACTGTTTTACAATCCTCATTGTTGGTTTTGTTGGTTTAAATGTTGCTATGAAAATCTTCTTATTTAGGTTTTTCAGTTCTGTTAATAAATCAAATATTCCTTTATATAACTTACTAATATCATTTTCATCATAATCATAAATTTGTCTAAAATTTTGCATCACTATTTTTATGATATGTTCATCAGTGAGTTCAGGAGCAATCGTCTCAATAATCTTTTTTAAGGGTGGTCCAATCAAATTTGGAGTTAATAATGAATTATTAATTTTATAGTTTGCTTTTTCAAATGCTTTTTTAAAACACAGTAAAACTTCTTCTGAAGAATTAATGATAGTTCCATCTAAATCGAAAATATAATTTTCAATATTATGCATATACTCCGCCGGCCTCTTCTATTAGTTTTTTATATCGTGCTTCAAGCATAGTTAATCTTTGAGCATCTTCTTCAAAAATCATTCCATAAAATCCACGTTTATTTTTTAACCACATTAATTCAAATCCTACAGCTTTAAGTATTCCTTTGTCAGCATTTGGATCTTTTAATGCTGCTTGTGCATCAAAGATAATCTTTCTTGTTTCAAACCTTGATAATGCTCCTTGTGGAAGTTTGTTAAAGAAAGGTAAGGAATGAGCAGAAACTCCACCGCCAATTACCATATCTTTATTTGCCGCATGCATTTTAGATGAAATTTGGTGTGCTATATTAAAAATTTCATCTGAATTTATATCTTCTCTAGTTAAATCCATAGAACCTGTCATATCAACACGTCCTAATACTACGCCTGCTAAATCACTAAAATAAGGTGATGAAACCATATCATTTAAGTTATTAAATCCTGTTATAGTTTCTAGATTAATAAGAAATTTTACATCACTTCTCTCTTCTTTAGGAAATACAAATTTTGTGGCTTGAACATATTTTCTCATTGCATAAGGAGTTTCAATCATTGGTGCAACGATAGCATTTACGCCAATTGTTCTAGCATCAAACATGTCTTTTATTGCTTCGCATCCGCCAATTTTTATTGTCAAATCAAGCCCCGCACGAGTAATAACTTCTTTTAGTCTTAAAGCTTCTTCCATTCTGGTGCCTTCAGCTTCAAACTCTGCTTTTACTCCTACAACATGGTGATTTTCTTTTAAATCAATTAGTGTCTCAACCATTTTTTTTTCTAATAAATTCATATATTCCCCTTGTTTATTGATATCTAATTATACTACTATTAAGGATTGTTTTATGTGATTATAAAGCTTTTTTAAGCCCTCATTCATCGTTGTAAATTTTATATCCGGATAGTTTTTTAATAATAAGCTATTATTACCTGTATATTCATTATTCAAAATATGATTTTTAATACATATTTCAATAGGTTTATCGCCAAACGAGTTTACTATATTTGCAATGTCTGTCAAGCTTATACTCTCTGTCGGTGTTATATTTATTATGTTATCCTTAGGTTTATTTTTAATGAAATGTTCAATAATTTTTACCATATCTTCTACAAATAAATAGTCAAAAACTACGTTTTGGTTTATTTCTATTGTTTTATTATTTAGAACTTGGTTAATTGCATAACTTGGAAATCTGTTTTCTTTTTCACCATATCCATAGCAAGCAAAAATATTTAAGCACAAAACATCATTTCTATTCTTAATTTTTTGTGCAATCATCATTTTTGATTTTCCATACAAATCCTGCGGTTCTATTTGTCCAATGCTAGATTCTTCCACTTTATGCAAATTCCTTGATTTATCATACATTGCTCCAGACCCGAATAATATAACTCGAGTGTCTGATTTTTTGTACTTCAAAATATTTTCAACCATCGCAAGGTTATCTTCTATAGTGGTGTCTATATCTTCAATCCCTCTTGCTCCTCCAGTTGATCCACAATGAATAATAAAATCAATATTGTTTGTTTTAAAAAATTCTTTTACAGAATTGGAATTAATCAAATTTAATTCAGAACTTCTTGGGGTAATAAGATTATATTTATCTTTAAGGAATGACTTGAGATTTTTACCAATAAATCCACCCGATCCACTTATAAATATATTTTTTATAATATCCTTCATCAATTACCCTTCAAAATATCCGTTTATTGTATCATAAATTGGGTCATTGTGGTAATATTTACACAAAGGAAAATATAGATGAAGGAACTTTACAACAAAGATAATATTGAAGCATTTATCCTTACATATAATAGAAAAGATATGCTGAAAGATTCAATTATAAGTATTTTAAATCAAACAATTGGGGATGTTTCAATAACAATTATGGATAATGGAAGTACTGATGGAACAAACGATATGGTTGCAGAAATGATGCAAACGCATCCCAATATACATTATTATAGACATGAAGAAAATGTTATTCAGATAGAAAATTTTAAGAAGGCTGTCGAACTTGCGAAGGCTGATTATGTAATTATGTTTCATGATGATGATATTCTTCATCCAGATTATTTTAAATTTGCAATAGGTGCAGTAAATAAATATTCAAATATTTCAATAATTTCATCTTGTTATAAAGAATGCTCAAATCCAACAAATGATAATTGGAACAAGGTAAGTTCTTCTTTTGACTATTGTGCTGATAAAAAAGATTTTGTTAATTATTTATACCGAATGCAGCGATATGGCTATTCCGATACAATTTATAAAACTCAAAATCTTAAAAAATTTGATTTTGATATGGAATATTATTCAAAATTTGGTAAAATGGGAGACAAACCATTTGTTGTAAATACAATGAATAATGATGATGGTGCTGTGATTCTTCGTGATAAAAAAATATTACGCTATAGAGTTCATCCTGGACAAGATACTTCAAGTTCTGGTCCATATTATTCAGAAATTATTGCATATAGTAAATATTGCAAAGATTTTATGCAAGGTTCTTTTTATTCAAAATTTATGTTTAATATTATAAATTATAAACAACTAAAATGTGCTTATATTTGGGGTAAGGATTATACATTATCTTTTGAAGATTTTGTTCAAAAAGCTCTTAATGAAGGGGCTGGTTGTAAATGGACAGAACTTAGTTTATATAAATATTATGGGAAATTTTTTATAGAACTTGCACATATTTTAAGAAAAATATTTAAGTCAAAATATAAAATTGTTTTATAAAAAAATATGATTAATATTTAATCCTATTTTTATCTTATTTATTGATTTCTATAAATTCGTGAATTGTTTTACTTGTTCTAGCAATTTCTTTTTCTGATAGAGCTGGGAATACTCCAACCCAGAAAGTATTGTTCATAATGAATTCTGTGCTTGGAAGAAGTTTGTAGTCTTCTTCTGTTAAATCTTTTGAATTTATAATTTCAGAATTTCCAATTCTCAGTTCAACATCATTATCAACAATCATAGGTTGTCTTAAAATGTTTCCTGCAAACAATTGTCTTGTTCCAATCCCGTTTTCTTCAAGATATTCAACCAATTGTTGTTTATTAAATTTGTCATTAGGTTTTACAGAAATCAAGTATCCAAACCAAGATGGCTTACAACCTTCTTCAATTTGAGGAAGGATTAAATAATCTGTAAGGTCAGATAATTTCTCTGTTAAATAATTTGCGTTTCTTTCTCTAATTTTCAGGAATCCATCTAATTTGTCGATTTGAGAACAACCTAGTGCAGCTTGCCAATCAGTAATTTTTAAATTAAATCCGATATGAGAATATGTGTATTTGTGGTCATATCCATATGGAAGATTTCCTAGTTGTTGAGAAAATCTTTTCCCACATACTCCGTTTTTTCCTGGAGGGCAACAGCAATCACGTCCCCAATCTCTGAAGGACATAATTATTTTGTGTAATTCAGAGTTGTTTGTTATGACTGCTCCGCCTTCGCCCATTGTAAGGTGGTGTGCAGGATAAAAACTAAATGTTCCGATATCTCCGATTGTTCCAGCTTTGCGTCCTTTATATTCTCCACCCAGTGCGTCACAAGTGTCTTCAATTACCCACAAATTATATTTTTTAGCGATAGCTTGAATTTTATCTAAATCAAACATATTGCCTAATGTGTGGGCGATAAAGATGGCTTTTGTCTTATCTGTAATAGCGATTTCTATTTTATCGGCATCAATATTGTATGTTCCTATTTCGCAATCTACAAATACTGGAATCATACCTTGTTGGATAATAGGATTTACAGTTGTAGGAAATCCTGCTGCAACGGCTATAACTTCATCACCTTTTTTAAGAGCTCTTTCTCCCAATTTGTGTGAGGTTAAAGCAGAAAAAGCTAGTAGGTTTGCACTTGAACCTGAGTTTGTTGAAAGCGCATATTTTACACCAAGATATTTTGCAAACTTTGTTTCAAATTCTTTGTTGAAACGCCCAGCAGTAAGCCACATATCAAGAGTTGCATCAATCATATTTTCTAGTTCTTCAACTCCTAATAGTTTGCCTGATGGTGGAATATAATTAAATTCTCTTGGTTTGTCGAATACTTCTTTATAATATTCTCTTGCTACCTCTTTTACTTTATTGCGTAACTCTTCTTCTCTATGTGCCATTTTATCTTTCCTTCATATTCTTTTATTTGATTATATGTGTATTCTTCTATATTTTCATTGTTATAGAATTTTTTGTACCATTCGATGGTATTTTTTATTGCTTCTTCTGCTTTTAATGTTGGTGTCCAGCCTAATACTTTTTCAGCTTTTTCAATATTTAACATCAATAATCCAGCTTCATGAAGAGGACTTTGTTCTCCAACGATTACTTCCCCTTTGCCATAGGCTTCTACAGCCCTTTGAGAAACTTCTGCAACAGTTAAAACACTTTCTTCATTTGGTCCAAAATTAAATCCGTCAGCATATTCTTTACCTTCGGTTAATAACTTTTCACCTAAGAGTAAGTATCCGGAAAGTGGTTCTAAAACGTGTTGCCAAGGTCTTACTGCAACAGGATTTCTTATTTCAATTGGAATATTATTATTGATTGATTTAACGCAATCGGGAATCAATCTATCTAGTGCCCAGTCTCCACCACCAATCACGTTCCCTGCCCTAGCAGTTGCCATTGCATATGTTCCTTCTTCTTGTAAAAAAGAACGTCTAAAAGATGAGGACATAATTTCTACGCATCCTTTGGACGATGAATACATGTCATATCCACCCATAGGCTCATCTTCTCTATAGCCTCTGTTGATTTCGTTATTTTCATAACATTTATCAGTTGTAATATTAACAAATGCTTTTACGCTTTTGCATTTTCTTGCAGATTCCAAAACGTTTAATGTTCCTATAACATTTGTTTCATAGGTCATAATAGGTTCTGAATATGATAATCTTACAAGAGGTTGAGCAGCTAAATGAAAAACTATATCTGGTTGAAATTCAGTTATTGTTCGTTCTAAATTTTCAATATCTAAAATATTGCCGAAAACTGATTTTATTTTTTTACTTATTTTCAATCCTTCAAACATTGATGGCGTAGTATTTGGTTCAAGAGAATATCCAAGAACTTCTGCTCCCAATGATTCTAACCATAAAGCTAGCCATGAACCTTTAAATCCAGTGTGTCCTGTAAGAAAAACTTTTTTATTTTTATAAATGTCATTAAACATATTAAGTCCTTATCTTAGTTTTTACCCGATGGTAATAATCTAAATTTCATACCAATTAATCGTAATCTGTAGAAATCATTTTCTATTGTAATACTAAAAATTCCTTTTAAGAATTCTAATAAATATAACAGAAAATATTTTGATAATTTTTTATCAGTTAAAAAAGGAGAAAAGGTATTGTAATACCACCAATCAAAGCTTCTTTTCATTTTTACTGCATTCCAAGGTTTAACTTTGAATGTATAATGTATTATTGCGGGATTTTTAGAGGCCATAATTATTTTTTTAGAATTGATGTTTCCTTTTACTTCTTGTTTTTTATATCTATAAAAACTATCTTGAACGTTCCACTTATAATCAAGTGCTAGAATATTATCTTTTAATACAGCATTAATAACATCTTGATCTGCTATGTTGATTATATCTTTATTATTCAGGGTATATTCGAATAATTTATCTTCAATATTATCTTCTCGCCATTTTTTAAGATTAATTAGCAAAACACCAGCATTAATGTAAAACCCAGTAAATACGTATTTTGCGATCTTAAGTTTTTGGAGGGATATATATCCAATATCTTCGACGCCTCCAAGAGAGTAATTTTCAATATTTGTTTTAAATAATTCATTTAAACTATTTTTTACAATAATGTCACAATCTAAATAAATGATTTTATCTAAATTTGGAAGAATACTTGATATTTTGTATCTAAAATATGTTGTTATTGTTATATGTTTTGTTTCAGTTGGAAATGGAAAATTTTTAAAATCATCTTCATTAATATCGAGATATTCAATATTGAAATCTTTTATTTTTTTTAATTCTAATAGTTTATTTTTGTACTCTTGTTTTATTTTATTAGACAAAATGTAAAAATATAATTCGTCATCTACATTCGCATTCTTCAATATAGAAACGATAGATGCTGCCATATGTGGTACATAATTATTATCTGAAGCAAAACAAATATTTATTCTCATAATTATACTTTTAACCTTTTATAAATGTTATTAAACATTTGCTGTCTCCTTTTGCCATACAGCCCAAGGTGCAGTATTGTTTGTCCACATCTCTGTGAGAGCGTGTTTATCTCTTAATGTATCCATTGGTTGCCAGAACCCTGTATGTTTAAATGCTTGAAGCTGATTTTCTTTTGCCAATGTTTCAAGTGGACCTCTTTCAAATATAGTTTTGTCGCCATCTTTTATATAGTTAAATACTTCAGGTTCGCATACGAAGTATCCTGCATTAATCCAAGCTCCATCACCTCTAGGTTTTTCCATAAATGAATTTATAGAATTGGTATTATCTATATCTAAAGCTCCAAATCTTCCAACAGGTTGAATTGCAGTCATCGTACAAAGTTTCCCAGATTTTCTATGAGTTTCAATAGTTTTTGCTATATTAACATCACTTACTCCATCACCGTATGTTAGTAAAAATGGTTCATTCCCAACATAATCTCTGGCTTTTTGAATTCTTCCACCTGTCATTGTCTCTTGACCAGTATAAAGCATTGTAACTTTCCACGGTTCATGACGAGTTTTGTGTACTTCTACAGAATTGTTTCCCATATCTACAGTAATGTCAGAATATCTGGTGTAATAATTTATAAAATAATCTTTTATAATGTGAGATTTATACCCAGTCAGTATAACGAAATCGTTAAATCCATAATAAGAGTATGTTTTCATTATGTGCCATAAAATAGGTTTTCCACCTATTTCAACCATAGGTTTTGGTTTGATGTCAGTTTCTTCTGACAACCTTGTTCCATAACCACCTGCAAGAATTAATACTTTCATCTTATAAATCCCTCTATATTTGATATGTTATTACAAAATAATAACATGAAATGTTCTCTTGGAGGCTTTTGTTAACAGAATGTTTCAAAAATAACCCTATGGAGTTATTTTAATAATGCAGTTTTGAATCTTCTAGGAATTTGATGTAGAAACAAGAATTAGGTGGGAATGAGACTTCTCCACCTTTTGTGAAAAAGGCAAGAGCTGGGGCTGTTGCAGTGCTTATTCCTGCAAGTGCGACTCCATAGGCAAAAGTGAATGGTGATAATATGAAAGTTGTTTTATCTCCTGCCATAGATTGGGTAATTCTGTTCATTTCATGGAAATCAGTTCTTCCCCATCTCCCTTTTTGACGTGTATATTTCATGAATAACCTGCGACCTTTTATGTTATTAAAAAATATTTTTTTGTTGTTAGCCTTTACTATTTTGGCATCAACTTTTTGGTATTCTCCTCCAAGGCATATATAAGTTATTTTGACTGAAACTAAACCTCCGTTCGCTGAAAATTGGGGTTTATGAGCTTTTACGATGTATCCTATAAATTCTGTATTTTCAGGTATTGTATAATATACCATTCTGATAGGTCGTGTAGTCCTAAAGATAACTTTTGTTCCGTGTTTTTGTCTATCAGAGATTGTAGTTACATTTTCAACATTAAAAATCATTCCTTTTCTAAGTGTTTGGATGTTTCTTCTTGAGGGAATCGCAACTACACTAGATTCAAAATTTGGAGTTTTTTGATAAATAGGTTTTTTATAAGTTGTTGTTGTTTGATAAGGTTTTGTATAAGTCGTTGCAGGTCGTGTGGATTGTTTTGTTGCAGTAGCTTTTTGTATATTTTTAGGTAATGCAGGTAGCGCAGGCATTCTATCCGGAATTAACTCTGTTTGTTTTTGAATGGGTGGTGTTTGTACTACATTTTTCACCATTGTTTGTTTTGGCGCAATTTTTATATTGGGATTGTAGTTTTTTCTGATAGTATCATCAACAGAATAATCTAAATCAATAGCAAATACAGGCATTAAAAACAACACCTGTACAACTATAAATATTAAAAATTTTGTAATTTTATTGTGCAAGATACTCATTGATTGCCTTTGCAGCTTTTTTGCCGGCTCCCATTGCATTAATAGCATTTGATGTCCCGACTGGAGCTACATCCCCACCAGCAAAAATCTTAGGTACGGAAGTCTCTCTTGTTTCTTCATTAACAGTAAAATATCCTTTTCGGTCTGTTACAAAATCAATTCCATCATCGTGAGCTGATTTTTGGATAATAGGGTTAGGACCTGTTCCTAATGCTACAATTACTGTATCAACATCAAGTGTTTCAAATTTGCCTGTTCCAATAGGTTTGCATCTACCAGATTCGTCAGGTGCACCAAGTTCCATAACTTCAAATTTCATACCCCCAACATAACCTTCTTTTTCAAAGATTTCAGTTGGAGCCATCAAAAATTTAAAAATGACGCCTTCTTCTTTTGCGTGTCTAATTTCTTCTAAACGGGCAGGAAGTTCTTTTTCTGTACGTCTATATGCAATATAAACTGTTTCAAATCCAACACGGACGGAGGTTCTTGCTGAGTCCATTGCGACGTTTCCACCACCAATAACGACAACGCTTTTGCCGATTCTAAGAGGTGTAGGTGTCTTATCTTCGTGTGCTTGCATTAAGTTAACACGAGTTAAAAATTCATTTGCTGAGAATACGCCATTCAGGTTTTCACCAGGGACATTCATCATTTTAGGAAGCCCTGCTCCAGAACAAATAAATATTGCTTCAAAACCAGCATCTTGAAGTTGTTTTAGAGTTATAGATTTCCCAACTATAACGTTTTTCTTAAATTTAACACCCATTTCTTTAAGTGAATTAATTTCTTGATCTAAAACGGTTCTAGGTAATCTGAATGGAGGGATTCCGTATCTTAAAACACCACCAAATTTGTGTAATGCTTCATAAACAACAACTTCGTGACCTGCTTTTCTTAGGTCACATGCGGCTGTAATTCCTGCACAGCCTGAACCTACAACAGCAACTTTTTTACCTGAAGATTTGATTTCAATTTTTTTAGGCCTTGTGTTGTCTCCAACGTATCTTTCTAAAGCACCTATTGCAACAGCTTCTCCTTTGATTCCTAATACGCAGTTTCCTTCGCATTGACGTTCTTGAGGACAAACTCTTCCACAAACTGAAGGTAACATACTTGTTTGGCGAATTATTTCGCCTGCTTTTTCCAAGTTGTCTTCTTTTAATGCTTGAATGAAGTCTGGTATTTGGATGTTAACAGGGCATCCTTTTACGCAACGAGGATTTTTGCAGTTTAAACATCTTGAAGCTTCATTTTTTGCTTGTTCAGGTGTAAAATTTTCTTCAACAGGACCAAAATTACTTCTACGTTGTATTTTGTCTTGTTCAGTAGGTTTTTGACGTTCCATATATATTAAACTCTCCCTATCTTTTTCAACTATATTAATAAAACAATTTTACAATAAAAAAGATATCCTAACAAGTTTTTAAGTTTCATTAAATGAATTCTGAAAGAATAATATTGCTAACTAAGAATCCGTTTGTTTGTTTATTATCAGAGAGCTTATAGCCATTATCTGTTTTCTTTAAATGCCCTGTTTCAAGATATTTTGAAATCGTGTTTTTATATTTATCATCGAAATTAATGTTATATGTGTTGTTAATCTCTTTAATATTTATTCCTTGCGATTTTCGAAGCCCCAAGAAAATTGTTTCTTCAAGTTTTTCTTTTTCAGTAATAAAGGCTCCAAATTCATGGCTTGTCGGGTTGTCAATATATTCTTCAATTGTGCAATAATTTGAGTATCGCACGCCGTCAACAAATCCGTGTGCTGCAACTCCAAACCCATAATATGGATTTTCACTCCAATAATTAAGATTATGTTTTGATTCAAAACCTTCTTTTGCAAAATTACTTATTTCATAGTGGCTAAATCCATTTTTTGTAGTCTCACTAATTGCTAAAAGATACATATCGGCCTGCATATCGTCATCAGGTAAATTTTGTGGAGGACTTTTATAAAAACTACAACCTTCTTCAATTTTTAGGCCATACATAGAAATATGCTGAACTCCAAGACTCAGCAATGTATCTATATCCTTTTTAAAATCTTGAATCTTTTGTGTCGGAAGTCCATAAATCAGATCTAAACTAATATTATTAAATCCTGCTTCTTTTGCCAGTTTTACTGTATTAATAATTTCATCTGAATTATGACGTCTTCCAATCAAGTTTAAAATATCATCTTTAAAGGTTTGAGAACCAATACTCAATCTGTTGAATCCAATATTTTTTAATTCTTTTAGATATTCAGCAGAAATATCATTGGGGTTTACTTCTATGGTAATTTCTGTTGTTTCATCAAAATTTAATTTCTTGAGTATTTTTTTGAGTTCGTCAATAGTTAATAAAGATGGAGTTCCTCCACCAAAATAAATAGTATTTAATTCTTCATTTTGGTAGTAATAATCAATCTCTTTTAGTAGCGAAAAAACATATGCTTTTTTAAGTTCCAATTTATTAAATGAAACAAAAGAACAGTATTTACATTTGCTTAAGCAGAATGGAACATGAATATAAGCACATTTTGTAGGCATAGATGCTTTCCTTTAGACCTTTTTATCTGTTTTTGCTAAACTCCTATATTTCTATACGGTTCACAAAACTTCGTTTTGATTCGCCTGCCTCTACTTCGGATGATACTTAATCATCCTTGCAGAGTTCTTCCCTTTACCCCTTTACCCCTTTACCCCTGAAATTGATTCAAGGATACTTACGATATTGGATTTTTCGAACCCATCGCAAGAGTTCCAAAGAACTGTAGGTAGAATATCTCCTGGTGTTCTGCTCTTAAATTCGCATTTGCAGAACCCTTTTACCATATTAGTTGTTCCGTCAATATCAGGTTCAAAATATTTGCATACTTGGCAAATTTTAAGTGTCATACCATAATCTTGTAATTTTGTTGTTATTTCTCTAATCGCATCAATAACTCTTAGGTGATGAGTTTTTGTAGTGTATTTTTTCTTTTTGTTGACGAATACTACTTTTACTAGCCCACTATCTGAAATGATTTCGAGTTTGCAAGGATAATATCTTTTACCATCGAATACAAATACACTAACCATTAATTTTTCAACATTTTTTGCTTGTGTTCTTCCAAACATAAGATTTCTTACTAATCTTATAGGAGGGAAGTTATAAATTATTCTGCAAATGGTATAAGCAGGATAACATAGTAAGTATAAATTTTCTTTTGATGATGCTTTGTTGTTTAAAAGGCTTGCGCAAAAACTAATTGCTAATACTCCAAACGCACCTGCAATAACAAAAGTATTAATTACAAAATAATATTTGAATGAATAATAAATTAACCATACATATCCCAAAATAGCTGTTAAGCAGTTTGGAGCAATCAATGAAGATATAAATTCTGTAAGGGGTTTCTTCGAGATGCTTAGACCTTTCAAGAAATTTAGGAACATTGAAAACCTTTTGCTTATAGATGGGATTCTTAATTCGTAATGTTCAATATCTAAATAAACTTTTACATTAGAATCAAATGTGCATCTACAATTCAATTTTGCAAGTAAAAGTGTGTATTTTAACTCTCCATTAATATCTTTAAAATTAACCGAACCAACTGCATCTATAATTTGTTTTTTTATAACAAGAGCATTTGAATTAATTAATGTATTCAATCCCAGCTTTGCCCTAGATTTTTGAATAAAATTGTTATAATAAAGGTTATAACTGTATTTTATGTTGTCTTCTAAAGATAATTTGTCTTTGCAAATAAGGTTAGTTGCACCTGTTATTACATGATTAGTTTGGAGTGATATATTTATGTTTGTAAGAAAGTCTGAATTTACGTAATATTTGGCATCTAAGAATACGTAAGCGTCTATATTTGTAACCGAAGATAATTTTTCGGTCATAATTGAAATAGCTTGATCTTTTCCTATGGTGTCAACATTTTTTATGTTCAGGATGTTAACATCCAAATCCCCCTGAAACAAAATTTCAGATTCGTCTGAACAGTTGTCTAAAATTACATTTAAAGAATAATTTTTCTTTGGATATGATTGTGTTTTTAGTTGTTTAATAAGGTTTTCAATTGATTTCACATTGTTGTGAGAATAAATAACTACACACAGATTATTTTCTTTTTGTACAGACGCTGTTCTAACTTTTTTTTCATGCTTAAAGCTTGCTATGGTTAGAGCTATGAAATAGATTGTAAAAACAGTTATGTACAAGTATATTAAAATCATAAGAGTCTCCAATAGAAGTGTAGACCAAAAATAAAAATTTTCAAATTTTGAGTCTGAGGATACAGAAAAACTTTTAATTTTCCAGCATGCTCATATTATACTTTCAGCTAGTATATGATTATTATACAATAACAATGTATAAAATCCACAGGGGCAAAGGGAAAATATTGTCGATAGAATTCCCTCTTTGAGGTGTATGACTGATAGTTTTAGGTTGATTTAATGCGAGTGCAGTTTGAACAAACGAGCAGAGGCTGAAGAGCTTGACGCAGGTCAAGTTCGTAACGCCGTTTAATGCGAGTGCAGTTTGGGGTATGGTGTTATTATATGATTGGTAAATAAGATAAAGGAGTAATATATAATGAATAAAAAAACTTATGTTGTGACTGGTTCCACGTCAGGAATTGGTGAAGGTCTAACTAAAGCTTTATCTGAAAATAATATTGTTTTTGCAGGATTTAGAAGAAAAGAATGTGAGGAAGAATTAAAAGAAATTTCTCCGAATATCATTCCTTTTTATATTGATTATGCAGATTCTTCATCAATAAAACCTGCTATTGATTTTATAAAATCTAAAACTGATAAAATAGATGGTTTATTTAATGTCGCAGGTTGTGTTGTGGCAGGAGCGATGGAACATATTTCAGTAGATGAATTAAAACATCAATTTGATGTTAATGTTTTTGCGGCTCTAGAATTATCTCAAGGCCTTTTAGATTTATTAGAAGACGGGAAAATAATTAACATAAGTTCTATGTCCAGTTTTGGGATTTTCCCATTAATAGCACCATATTGTGCTTCAAAAAGATGTATGGATATATTATTCAATCTTATGCAATTGGAATTTAAGAGAAATATTAAAATAACATCAGTAAAACTTGGAGTTGTGGCAACTCCCCTGTGGGGAAAATCAATAAAAGAAAACGAAAAAGTTTTTGATAAGTGTTCAGAGTATTCTAAAGAAATGACTTTTATGGTTAAGAATGCAAAACAAAATGAGACAAAAGGGTTGTCGATACAAAAGGTTGTTTCTGAAATTATTAAAATAGATTCAAAATCAAATCCTAAACCATCTTATACCTTAGGGTTTGATGCAAAAGTGTCAGAAATATTCTCCCACTTGCCTCTTAGTGTTATCAATAAAATAGTGGTAAATAAGTTAAAATCGCGTTGTTCAACCATGAGCGAACGGAAAAATTAAGAATTTTTCCGTTCGCTCTGAAGTCCAGTGGGGGTAAATGAAAAGGCTTAAGCTTTGTTACAGAGACGATCCTTGCTCTTCACATCCTATACATATATTTACCCCTCGGGCGTGGGAAATTCTCAGAATTGTAGATCTTGGAGTTTCCCGCGCCCTCTGTGTAAACTTTATTTACAAAATGATAAGAAACGTATAGAAATGTTAATAATCTGACTTAAAATAACAAAAAAGATTTATTTTCAGACTTAAATAGTGTATCATATTTATTGTGTAGGTAACGATTTTGGAACGGAATAAAGAATATATACTTGCGGATGAAAATAAGCAATTTCCCAACAACCCTAATGCCACATCCCCGTTGGCGGCGAGTAGGTTAGTTGCGAAGGTCAACTTATTGTCATCAACCTCTACCCCAAACAGAAGTTCTTCTTTGGGAGTTCGTAAAGGTGCTCAAAGAAATAATCTAAAAGATTATAAACAGATAATTGATGCTATATATTCCCTATTACCAGTCAAGGATATGACTGAGTTTTATGTTGGCTTGCATCATGTTTTAGTCCAATATTTGGATTGTTCGTTTACTGCTTATGGACTTTATAATGAGGTTTCTAGTTGTATTAATCTTAAATTAATTGACAGAGCGGATAATGCTTATACATCAAAAATTTTCAAATCTGACAGTCAAAACCCTATTTATCAATCATTTATGAGTAAATCTACTATAGCGAAAGATAATGTAAGCTTTTTGAATTTGTCATATTTCCATAATCATGCAGCTACAATATTCCCTATGATGTCTAATGGTAGGTGTATGGGTGTAATCTTGATAGCAGATGATATGAATGTAGATAACAGATTTTTATATTCTTTCATTGCAAATTATGCCGGTTTGGTTATTGATAATTTTTCATTGATAGAAAAAGCAAACGAACATGTTAATACAGATTCTTTAACTCAACTCTATAATCATAGAGGATTCCAAGAGTGTTTAACTAAGGAACTTACTAAAACGGATGAAAATGGCAATGATTTATCAATTGTTATGTTAGACGTTAATAATATATCTAAGATTAATAGAGAGTTAGGTCACGCAAAGGGCGATGAAGTTATTAAGCTTGTTGCGGAAAAGGTTAGACATAATCTGCGTAAAATTGATATGGCAGGTCGTTATGGCGGTGACGAAATTGCTATAATTCTTCCTAATACAAGTGTTGCAGAAGCAAAGTATATGGCAGAATATATTACATATAGTTTGTCTTGCTGTTTTGTAGATGATGTCGGTCCTGTAAAGGTTTCTGTAGGGATTGCATCTTATCCTGATTGTGCAAAAGACCAAGAAAAATTGTTAATATTGGCAGAACAAGCAATGTATATTTCTCAAGCTCAGGGATATAAGGACGGTATGTCTGCTATTATCAGCTCTTCTGACTTTAATTTCTGGGATGATGTTGCTCTTCATTCTTATGCAGAAGTTATAACTAAGCGTCATTCTCAAATGGGTATAAATTTTGAAGAAGAATTGTTAAACAAATTCAATTCTGAACAAATTAAATCATCTAATCATTTATCAGAAATTGCAACATCATTAGCTGCGGCAATTGATGCGAAAGATCCGTATACAAAAGGTCATTCAACTTCTGTTTCAAGATATTCTGAAGCGTTAGCAAGAGCGGTTAATCTACCAGAAGACGAAGTCGAAAGAATAACTTTGGGTGCCCTGTTACATGATGTTGGTAAAATTGGTATCCCTGAAGATATCTTAAAGAAACCTTCTGCCCTTTCTGATGAAGAGTGGACGGTAATGAAACAACACCCTGTAATTGGTGCTGAAAAAGTGTTGAAGCCGAATGAAGCATTAAGAGATTTAATCCCAATTGTAAAATATCACCATGAACATATTGATGGAACTGGATATCCTGATAATCTTAAGGGTGATGAAATTCCACTTTCTGCAAAAATTGTTTCAGTTGCAGATGCTTTCCATGCCCTAATAAGTGATAGACCATACAGAAAAGGTTTAAGCTTTGATGTTGCTTGCAATATCTTAACCGAAGGTGCTGGCAAACAGTGGGATATAAATTTAGTTCGTAAATTCATTCAAATTGCACCATCACTTGCTGCAAAAATTTAGTTTTAGTTGAAGAGCATGCTACAAAATTAAGAGCATTTCTTCATTCTCTAGTTAGATGGACTGCTATCTATGTTGTTTGTATCTGTAGTTGGCGTATTTTGAGTCGGAACTACATTTCCTTCAACACCTGAAGGGCCAGTTTTTGAATTTTTCTTATATTCTATAACCCTAAGCTTGTATCTTCCCTCAAGTTCTTTTTGTTGTTTTTTATAAGCTTGTTCTTTTGCTTTATTTTGTTTTTTTAGATCTTTTTCAGCTTTTTCCCCGCGAGTTTCTTCAAGCTTAGCCTGCCTTTCAGCTTCCCATTCAACTTCATCTCTTGAACGATAGCTGTCTTGGACAAGTTTGTACCCAACTACGCTTACAGGGTGTGAGGAGGTTCCTTCCAAATCAAGCAGTTGGCATCTTTCTCCATTAACATCGATTGCCCATGTTCCAAGAAATACTGGAACGTCCCCAGTATATGCGTAGCCCGAAACAAGAATTCGTGAGTTATCATTTTTATCAAATCCTAGTGGGTAGATATCCCATCTTTTTTCATCAAAATTGACACCTGAAACATTATGCCAGTAATTGGTTATTGCTTCTCTCACTTCTGTTAATTTTCTGGATTCTCCTGTTTGAAAATCATGCACTAGAACTTCTGTTTTCCATACCCCATCAAAAATATATCCGACTTTTTCTTTTGCAACGATATATCGATTGTCTTCAGAAAAATCAATAGGAGTGATTGTTCTATATATTCCTTTTGTATCAATGTCTTGTGGAGTTGAGAAAATAGGAGTTTGATTTTTTTTTACTACATTCGCCTGTTGAACGCTTTCAACTCTGCCTAATTTTGTATCAAGTGGAATCACAAAAACATCACAAGAGGTGCATCTTTCCTGTGGATAATAATATACCGAAGAATATACAAGTTTTGTAAAATCTCCGGATACAATACCTTGGGCATTAACCTGTCTTTCATAATCTATTTTTCTTGGTACGCATAATTCAGGCGACCCTGGTGGATTATTGTATCTTACAAGTTTGTATGTAGGTTGAGGAATATATTTCCAATCGCTTTGTTTTGGATATTTAAAAGCTTCTACTTTCCTGTTGTCATTTGATATCGATGTAGATTCTTTTTCATATTCTTCTTGACTCATATAACCAGATTTTGGTAAAAGACTTTTTTCATAATTTTCTTTTAAAATGTCTTTTTGAGCCTTATATTCATATTTATATTGGGCAAGAATAGGATTGTGTGGCCTAAACTGGAACACGTCGTGTGTCATTTTAAAACAGGCAGCAAAACAGCATATAATAATTGCCCAAAACATTTAAATAAGACCCTCTTTCATTGCTTTTCTTGTTGCTTGAGTTCTTGTAGCAGTTGATAATTTTTGAAGTACACTATGCACGTGAGCTTTTGCAGTAGCTTTTGTTATAGTCAATTCTTCTGCAATTTGAGGGTTAGTTAAACCATTTACAATAAGTGATAAAACTTCCATTTCACGCTCGGTTAACCCATAATTAGCTCTACCGGCTTTATAATTTATTTCCCCAGTATATGGCATAGCATTTTCTTTTGATGGAGCTTGTAAACTGGATAAAACGAGTCTTGCAATCGTTGGGTCAATCCAAGCCACCCCTTCATTTACTGAGCGGATAGCAGTATTGATACTATCAGTACTTGCGCCCTTCATAATATATCCATCAGCGCCTGATTTGAATGCTGCAAAAACGTCTTCTTCATTATCCCGAGAAGTAAATATTAAAACTTTCATTTGTGGGTTGAAATCCTTTATTCTTTTTGTTGCCTCAATCCCATCGATATTTGGAAGACCTATATCCATAAGAACAACATCAGGTACAACTTGTTTTGCCATTTCGACGCCAAGTAACCCATTTTCTGCTTCACCAACCAGTTTTATATCTTCTGATTTTCCAATCATAATGGCTAGTCCCATTCTGACAAGTTCGTGATCTTCAACTAACAAAACTCTTACCATTTTATCTCCATTAAATATTTACTGTTTCTTTTATGTTTTTCAATATGACAACGTCAGTCAGCAAAAAAGAAAATTCGCTACCTTTATTTAGCTTGCTTTCAAGCCATATTTTACCGTGGTGAGCTTCTATAATTTGTCTTGATAAATATAGACCTAAACCTGTTCCAGTTGATCGTTTTTTACTAGTCCCTTGTGAGAATCGTTGAAATAAATTAGGAATATCTTCTTGTGGTATTCCGTTTCCATTGTCAAGTACGGAAAATATCAAATCTTTTCCTTCTGCTTTCGCAGATAACTTTATTTCTCCACCATTGTTAGTGTAGTTTATTGCGTTTCCGCAAAGATTGCATATAACACGTCTCAACTCACCATTATCTGCGTTTATTGTTATATTATTTTCAGGAATGTTTAGTTGAAATAATATATTTTTCTTGTCTGCAAGAGGCTTAAGTTCACTATGAACTTGTTGTACTAATCTGTTAAAATTAAAATTGGTCTTGCATAATGTAAGTTTTTGGGCATCATAGCGGTACACTTCAAGAAGCGCATTTACTAATCCTAATAAATCCTCATTACTTTTTTGCATTGTTGATAAAAGGATTTTTTGTCTGTCAGTTATATCTCCAACTGACCCATCAAGGAAAAATTTGAGAGTTTGAATTGCCGCAAGTAGTGGGGTTCTAAGATCGTGTGTAAGTGTTGCGATAA